>Ga0181564_10000858_pt1 | contig 27065 bp, 27 predicted proteins | sample 011ome_24_FD_134512 | JGI IMG/M metagenome (GOLD analysis project Ga0181564, IMG submission 134512) | Coastal salt marsh microbial communities from the Groves Creek Marsh, Skidaway Island, Georgia - 011513CT metaG (megahit assembly) | ecosystem: Environmental > Aquatic > Marine > Intertidal... | reverse complement strand
TCCTATAGAGCCGTGGTAGACCACCACGTTGATAGGCCAGATGTGGAAGCGCAGTAATGCGTGCAGCTGACTGGTACTAATAGCTCAATTGGCTTGATTTATGCACTGAAAAAAATTTTTATTAGAAATCTATAGATTAACTAAAATTATATTTTATTATGAATTATTCATTTCCTAATTTTTTACACATGCCTCACAATTAAATTATCAATTATATATTTTTTGTTATTAGCTTGTGATAAATATCTTTTAAAGCAAAGTAATGAAAAAAAAATTAAAAGTATTTATTGCAACATCTAGTTTTTTAGAACACAAAACGCTAAATAAAAAACATTCTAGATTTCAATTTATAGAAAATCCTCTAAAAAAAAAACTTACTTCAGAGGAGCTTGTAAGGTTTGCAAAGAATTGTGATTATATTATTGCGGGCACTGAAAATTATAACAAGTTCACAATAGACAATCTAATTAATTTAAAATGTTTATATAGATTGGGATCAGGGATTGATAATGTAGATGTAAGTTATCTTAAAAAAAAAAATATTCTATTTTCAAAATCACAAAAAACTCCAGAAGTAGCAGTTGCCGAACTAATAACTGGGTATATTTTTTCTTTTCTAAGGAATATTAATAAACACGATAAAGATTTAAAAAATAAAATCTGGAAAAAAAAAATGGGTTCAATAATCCAAGGAAAAACCTTGGGAATTATCGGTTATGGTAAAGTTGGGAGATATCTCCATAAGATATTAAAAAATTTTGGAATAAAAATATTAATAAATGATATTAAAAAAATTAATCAAAAAAATACAAAGCTGGATACATTGATAAAAAATTCAGACATTATCTCTATCAATATGAATTATTCAAAAAAACAGAAGTTACTTAATAAACAAAAATTAAACCTTTGTAAAAAAAACTGCTTGTTAATAAACACCTCAAGGCCAGAAATAATAGATAACGATTATTTATTTCAAATATTAAAAAAAAATAAAATTTTTGGAGCCTGTATGGATGTTTTTGATAAAGAGCCATATTTTGGCAAATTTACAAAACTTGATAATGTAATACTAACACCTCATATAGGGAGTTATTCAAGTGAAATTAGATCTGAAATGGAAAAAGAAGCTTTGCAATATATAATAGATTTAAATGATTAATATAATATTTGACTTTGATGGAGTCATTATTAACAGTCATAAAATAAAAACTGATGCATTTAACAATGTATTTAAATCATATGGAAAAAATATTGGTTTGTTAGCTAAAAAATTTCATTTAGAAAATATAGGAAAATCAAGATATTTTAAATTTAAGTACATTTTAAAAAAAATAATAAAATCCAAAAACGCAAAAAAAGAAATTGCAATACTTGATAAAAAATTTGACCAATTTGTTGAAAAAAAAATAAAAAAAATATCACCTTCTAAATATTTAATTAAATTTTTAATTAATTCTAAAAACTCAAGAAATATATATATATCTACTGGTACACCGCAAACTAAAATTATTAAAATTCTTAAAGAAAAAAAATTACTTAAATATTTTACTAAAGTCTATGGATCACCTAACTCAAAAATTAATCATATCAAGAGAATAAAAAAAAACAATAATAAATGTTTTTTTATTGGTGATAGTTATGAAGATTTTATATCTGCAAAAAAAACAAATATTAAATTTATAATGAAAATAAATTCAGAAAATATATCTTTGAGAAAAAAAATTAAGTTAAATACAATAAATTCTTTTAAATTTTTAGAAAATAAACTTAAATATTAAATTAATTTTACTAAAATTATTTATTTTAAATTTATCGATAAATATAACTGTGGGATAGATAATAAATATGATAGGATATTTTTTAGATTTTATTTGACAAATATATGAAATGTTTAGTGACAGGTGGTTTAGGATTTCTCGGCTTACATCTTGTTGAAGAGTTAATAAAGCAAAATCATAGCGTTACTATTTTAGATAAAATTTCTCCGAATATTAAACTAAATAAAAAAATAAAATTTATAAAAGCAGATTTGTTGAGTGAAAAAAAAATAAAATTAGCTGTTAAAAATCAAGATATCATCTTCCATTATGGAGGCTTAAGTGGAATTGATGAGTCAATGAAAAATCCTTTTAGGACAGCTGAATATAATATTATGGGAACAATTAAATTACTTAAAATTTGCTTAAAATATAAAATAAAAAGATTTATTTTTGCAAGTACAGTTTATGTTAATAGTGAACAAGGTAGCTTTTATAAATCAAGCAAAAGAGCAACAGAGGATTTTATTGAGGAATTTAAAAAAAGATATAATTTAGAATTCACTATATTAAGATTTGGAACAGTATATGGACTTCGAGCTAATAGTGAAAATTCAATTAATAAAATAATTAATCTTGCAATTAAAAAAAATAGAGTCATTTATGATGGAAATAAAAAAAATATAAGAGAGTATATTAATGTTAAAGATGCAGCAAAAATGGCAATAAAATCAATGAATAAAAAATATGCTAATAAGTATATTCAAATCTCTGGTAGAAGTAAAACGCCTGTAACCAAAGCTTTAAATATTATAAAAAAAGAATTAGGGATCAAAACTGAAATTTTATATAAAAATAAAAAAAATGAGGGTCACTACGTAAATTCACCTGAAACTTATAAAATTAAAAAAGCTAAGAAAATATATACAAGACACAGCACTTCTTTTGATTTAGGTGTAAAAGAAATAATTCAAAGTAAAATTAAATAAAATGATAGTTGCAATTATGATAGGAAGAAAAGGAAGCAGAGGCTTTCCTGGAAAAAATACTTATAAAGTTCTAGGAAGATCATTATGTGAATATCCATTAATAGCTGCAAAAAAATCAAGATTTATTGATAAAATTTATGTCTCAACAGATTGTGATAAAATTAAAAAAATTAGTTCAAAATATAATGTTGAGTTTATAGATAGGCCCAGAAAACTTAATACAAGTAAAGCTCTGGGTGATCATGTTTTTGAATATTCATATAATCAAGTTAAAAAAAGAAACCAAAAAAAAATTAAATTGTTAGTTCTTTTATTTGCGAACGCACCAACAATAAATTTCAAACTTATTGATAAAGGCATAAACTTGCTAAAAAAAAATAAATACTTTGATTCTGCTGTTACAACATCAGTATATAATATGTGGAGTCCATTAAGAGCAAGAAAACTTACTTCTAATGGATCCCTAAAACCTTTTGTTAATTTTGAATATTTTGGTAATCCAAAAACTCTAAACTGCGATCGAGACTCTCAAGGAAATGTATACTTTGCAGATATGTCATTATCAGTTGTAAGACCAAAGTGTTTAGAAAATTTACATAGTGGTTTACTGCCACAAAAATGGATGGGAAAAAAAATTATGCCTATTAAATCATGGGGTGGATGTGATGTGGATTATAAATGGCAAATTCCAGGAGTGAAGCATTGGCTTGTTACAAATGGATTTAAAAAAAAATGAAAAGTTTAAAAGTCTTAATTAAAAAAGAGAAACAAAATCTTACAATTGTTAAATTGATTATTCGCTCTTTTCTAACGAGTTCTCATATGGCAATTCTAGCAGAAAAATAGTATTTTATAATTCTATTGCACTAATTTATAATTATAATATTCAGGGGAAAAACATGAAAAATATACTTGTCACCGGGGGAGCAGGTTATGTTGGTTCAGGACTTTTAAGAGACCTGCTATCAAAAGGTTACTCTGTTACATGTTTAGATAATTTAACATTTGGTGGAGAGTCATTATTAAGTATTTTATATAACAAAAATTTTACTTTTTATAATTGCGATATTAACGATAAAGATAAGTTAGATAGAATATTTTTAGAGAACAAATTTGATGCAGTAATACATTTAGCCGCAATAGTTGGTGATCCTGCGTGTAAATTGTATCCAGATTTAGCAAATAAGACCAATTGGATTTCAAGTAAATGGTTATTAGAAAAATCGAGAAATTCTGGTGTCTCAAAATTTATATTTGCATCAACGTGCAGTAATTATGGAAAAACTGACGACTCAGAGGCCTATCTGGATGAAAATTCTAAATTGGCTCCCGTTTCATTATATGCTGAATTAAAAGTAAAATTTGAAAAATATATGCTAAATGAAATGAATAAAGTTGATGGATTTTCAGTTACATCTTTGCGCTTTTCAACTGTATATGGTCTTTCACCTAGAATGAGATTTGATCTAACTGTAAATGAGTTTACTAAAGACTTAGCGCTGGGAAAGGAACTAATAGTATTCGGAGAACAGTTCTGGAGACCCTATTGTCATGTAAAAGATTTTTCAAATGCATTCATTGCTATTTTGGATGCACCAAAAAATAAAGTATCAAATCAAGTTTTTAATGTAGGTGATACAAATGAAAATTATACTAAAAAAATGTTAATAAATGAAATTCAAAAAGTTTTACCAGATTCAAAAATTAAATATGTTAAAAAAAATGAAGATCCCAGAGATTATAGGGTTAATTGTGATAAAATTAAAAAAGAACTTGGTTTCGAGATAAGCATGACTGTTCCCGATGGAATTATGGAAATAAAACGTGCAATTCAAGAAAGTTTAATTAAAGATCCCGAAGAACAAAGGTATTATAATACTCCACATGAAAAAAAGAAATAATGATAAAATATTAAAAACAATTAATTTTATTAAATCAATATATAATCAAAATAAATTTATCCCACTTCATGAACCAAAATTTATAGGGAATGAAAAAAAATATTTAAACATTTGTGTAGACACAACATTTGTTTCCACAGTTGGAAAATTTGTTGATAGTTTTGAAGAAAAAATTGCAAAGTATACAAAAGTGAAATATGCAGTTGCAACAACCAATGGCACTTCAGCTCTTCATATATCTTTAATGTTAGCTGGAGTACAGCAGGATGATGAAGTAATTACTCAATCATTTAATTTTATAGCCTCATGTAATGCTATAAGCTATTGTAAGGCAAAACCAATTTTTATTGATGTTGATAAAGATACAATGGGTTTGTCACCTAAGTCATTGAAATTATTTTTAGAAAAAAATACTAAAATTATCAACAAAAGATGTATTAATAAAAAAACAAAAAAAATTATCAAAGCATGCATACCTATGCATTCTTATGGACATCCTTGTCGAATTGATGAAATCAAGAAAATACTTGAGAGGCATCATATATTTCTAATCGAAGACGCTGCAGAAAGTTTGGGTAGCTTTTATAAAAATAGGCATACAGGTACTTTTGGAAAATTAGGAGTAATAAGTTTTAATGGAAATAAGATTATCACAGCTGGAGGAGGAGGTTGCATCCTCACGAATGACAAAATCTTTGCAAAAAAAGCAAAGCATCTAACTACAACTGCAAAGATACCTCACGAATGGGATTTTTATCATGATAAAATTGGATATAATTACCGTATGCCAAACTTAAATGCTGCATTATTATTAGCTCAATTAGAAAATTTAAAATATTTTTTAAAAAATAAACGTGAATTAGCAAAAAGATATGAGGGCTTCTTTAAAGATACTGATATTGATTTTTTTGAGGAACCGGAAAATTGTAAATCAAACTATTGGTTAAATGTATTAATTTTAAAAAATAAAGCTAGGCGAGATCAATTTTTACAGAAAACAAATTCAATTGGTGTTATGACAAGACCAGCTTGGATATTAATGAATAACCTTCCAATGTTCAAAAATATACAATGTGACAATTTAAAAAACTCCAAATGGTTATTTGAACGTGTAGTTAATATCCCTAGTAGTGTAATACTATGAAAAATATTATTTTGATTGGTGGTGGTGGTCATTGCAAGTCAGTAATTGATGTAATTGAGCAAGAAAAAAAATACAAAATTTATGGAATTGTTGATAAACATGAGTTTTTAGGCTCTGAGATTTTGGGATATAAAGTAATTGGCAATGACACAGATTTAAAGGTTTTAGTTAAAAAATTTAAATATGCTTTGATAACCGTTGGTCAGATTAAGTCAGCTAAACCAAGAGTAGATTTATATAAACAAGCAAAAAAAGTTGGCTTTATTTTACCTTCAATTATTTCCCCAAATTCATATGTATCAAAGCATTCAAAAATAGGAGAAGGTACTGTTATTATGCATCATGCAATAATTAATGCCAACACATTCATTGGTGATAATTGTATTGTGAATTCAAAAGCACTTATTGAACATGATTGCTCGATATTAAATCATTGCCACATCTCTACTAATACGAGCATTAACGGTGGGGTTAAAATTGGATCTGAATGTTTTATTGGTAGTAATGTGATAACAAAAAATAATATCCACATAAAAGAAAAGAGTTTTATTAAAGCTGGGACTTTGGTTAAGTGAGTGTATTTATTATTGCAGAGGCAGGAGTTAATCATAATGGATCACTTGATCTAGCAAAAAAATTAGTCGATTTAGCATGTTCTGCAGGCTCAGATGCTGTAAAATTTCAAACTTTTAAAGCAAAAAATTTATCTACTAAAAGTTCTCAAAAAGCAAACTATCAAAAAAAGACAACTAACAAAGACGAATCGCAATTTGATATGCTTAAAAAATTAGAGCTTGATATAAATGCACATAAAGAACTTATTTCTTATTGTAAAAAAAAAGAAATTATTTTTTTATCCTCTCCATTTGATCTTGAAAGCATAGACTTATTAAATGATCTGGGTTTAGAAATATTTAAAATTCCAAGTGGAGAAATTACAAATCTTCTTTACCTTAAACATCTAGGAAAACTTAATAAAAAAATAATTCTTTCAACTGGAATGTCAAATATGAATGAGATTAAAAGTGCTTTAGATATTTTAATCAATTCTGGTACCAAAAAAAACAATATCACAATCTTACATGCCAATACCGAGTATCCAACACCAATGGAAGATGTAAATTTAAGAGCAATGGTATCGATTGGAGAAGAATTAGATATTAAATTTGGATATAGTGATCATACTTTAGGAATAGAGGTTGATATAGCTGCTGTTGCTATGGGAGCGACCTGTATAGAAAAACATTTTACTTTAGATAAAAACATGGAAGGACCAGACCATAAAGCAAGTCTCGAACCAGATCAGTTAAAAGAAATGGTTACAGCCATTAGAAACATAGAAATTGCACTTGGTGATGGAATCAAAAAACCGTCTCAAAGTGAGATTCAAAATTTAGAAATTGTTAGAAAGTCAATTGTCGCAAAAACTACAATAAAAAAAGGTGATGTATTAAATGAAAATAATTTAGCAATAAAACGTCCTGGAGGGGGGCTATCCCCAATGCATTGGTACAAAGTTATAAATACTAAAGCTAAAAAAGATTACCAAGAAGATGAGCTGATATGAGTAAAAGAAAAATATGTGTAGTGACAGGTTCACGTGCAGAATATGGTTTGTTATATTGGCTTCTTAAGGAAATAGAATTTGATAAAAAATTAGAACTTCAACTTATTGTTACAGGAATGCATTTGAGTTCTGAGTTTGGTCTAACTTATAAGGAAATAGAAAAAGATTTTAAAATTAAAAAAAAAATAAATATAAAATTATCATCCGATACTTCCACAGGTATCTCTAAGTCAATGAGTATAGCCCAGTCATCGTTTTCAATTGCTTATAATCAATTAAAACCTGATATTTTAGTAGTCTTGGGCGATAGATACGAGATTTTCAGTGCGGCTACCTCTGCTATGATAACAAAAATTCCTATCGCACATATTCATGGTGGTGAAGCAACAGAAGGTTTGATAGATGAAGCTATTCGTCATTGTTTAACTAAGATGAGTCATGTCCATTTTACAGCTACCAAGGAATACTCCAGAAGAGTAATACAATTGGGCGAGCAACCTAAAAGAGTTTTTAATGTTGGTGGGATGGGAATTGAGAGTATTAAGAGATTAAAACTATTAAACAAAAAAAAATTTGAAAAATCAATTAATTTTAAATTAGGAAGAAAGAATATTTTAGTTACTTTTCATCCTGTAACTTTAGACAGAAATACATCAAAAATGCATTTTCAAGAACTCTTAAGTGCAATAGATGAATTGAAAGAAACAAAAATTATTTTTACTAAGGCAAACAGTGATACAGATGGAAAAATTATAAATAAAATGATTGAAAATTACATCAAAAGAAATTCAGAAAAATCTTTTGCCACCACCTCACTTGGACAGCTTAAATATTTAAGTGCTTTGCAACATATGGATTTTATTATTGGCAATAGTTCAAGTGGTTTACTTGAAGCGCCAAGTTTTAAAATAGGAACTATAAATATTGGTGATAGACAAGAAGGTAGAATAAAAGCACGAAGCATAATTGATTGTTTGCCTAACAAAAAAAGTATAAGCAAAGCAATTAAGATAGTTTATTCAAAAAAATTTAAAAATTCTTTAAATAAAATACAAAATCCTTACAGTAATAACAATTGTGAATATGCAAGTAAAAAAATTGTTGAAGTTTTGAAAAGTATTCAATTAGATAACATTTTAAAAAAAAATTTTTTTGATATCCAATTTTAATATGAAAATAATATTTATTGGTGCTGTTAAATTTTCAAGAATTATTCTTCAAAAATTGATAGATCTTGATGCTCAAGTAGTAGGGGTATGCACGAAAGAAAATTCTGAATTTAATAGCGACTTCGAAGATCTAAGTTTTTTATGTAAAAAAAATGATATACCTTCCAGATATCTTGGTAATAATATTTTAAAAGATGATTGTGATTGGATTAAATCTTTAGATCCAGATATAATTTTTTGTTTTGGATGGTCTAATCTATTAAAAAATAATATTTTAAAATTACCACCAATGGGTGTTTTGGGTTATCATCCAGCTAAATTACCAAATAATAGAGGTCGCCACCCTTTAATTTGGGCATTAGCACTTGGATTAAAAAAAAGTGCTTCAACATTTTTTTTTATGGATCAAAGTGCGGATAGTGGAGAAATTTTGTGTCAAAAAGATTTTGATATTCTAGAAACTGATGATGCTCAGACACTATATAATAAAATAACCGATATAGCATTATTGCAAATTGATGAGTTTTTACCCAGACTTCAAAAAAATAATTATACTACGATTAAACAAAAAGATGACTTTTCGAATATTTGGAGAAAGCGAGTTAAAACTGATGGCCAAATAGATTTTCGAATGACAAGTGAGGCTATTTATAATTTAGTGAGAGCTTTAACAAAACCCTACGTAGGCGCTCACGTAACATATAATGGTGAGGAGGTTATTGTTTGGAAAGTAGAAAAGATTTATAATGTGCAAGGAAATTTAGAAAGTGGAAAAGTTCTAGATGTGAATGATAATACAATCACTGTAAAGACTTATGATGGTGCTATCAAAATAATATCTCATGAATTTAATAAACTTCCTAACGCAGGAGAGTATCTTTGAAGAACAAAATATTAGTTGTGGCGGTTCATCCAGATGATGAAACTTTAGGATGTGGGGGAACTTTACTTAAACATAAAGCAAATGGTGATAAAATACATTGGCTTATTTGTACAACTTTAAACAAAAATAATAGTTACTACAAAAAAAGAGAAAAAGAGTTAAGCAAAGTTTCAAAACTTTATAACTTTAATAGTACACATCAACTTCAATTTGAAACAACTAAGGTAGATCAATACAGCATGTCAGATTTAATTAAAAATATATCTAGAGTAATAAATAAAATAAAACCAAATATTATTTACCTTCCATTCAAAGAAGATATTCACACTGATCATAAAAAATTATTTGAAGCAAGTTATAGCTGTACAAAATCATTTAGATATTCATTTATTAAAAAAATATATATGATGGAAACTTTAAGTGAAACAGATTTTGCGCCGAGCTTCAAAGAAAACAGTTTTACACCTAATACGTTTGTAGATATTAGCAGGTATATAAACAAAAAAATTAAAATAATGAAAGTTTACAAGAGTGAAATCAAGAATCATCCATTCCCAAGAAGTGAAAAAAATATTAGAGCACTTGCAACTTTTCGAGGATCAACTTCTGGGTGTACGTTTGCTGAAAGCTTTATTTTATTGAAAGAAATTAAATGAAAAAAAAATTAGAAACTAGGAATTTATCTCATTACAATAAATGGAGACAAACAGTATTAACAACAAAAGCTTCTATTCAAGATGTCTTAAAAAATTTGAATAAAACAGGTGCAAGAATTACATTAATAGTGAATAGCAAAAAAGATTTTCAAGGAACTGTCTCTGATGGAGATGTTAGACGAGGTTTAATTAACGGATTGCAACTAAATTCTTCAGTTAAAAATATAATGAATAAAAATTCACTAACAGTCATTCCTGAAACAAAGAGTGAAAATGTTTTAAATCTAATGTCAAAATTTAAAATCCAGCAAATTCCAGTTGTTGATAAAAAAAAAATTATTGGTTTATATCTTTGGCATGAAATTATTTCTCAAAAAAACATTTCAAATATAATGATTATTATGGCTGGAGGAAGGGGTAAGAGACTTGGCAAATATACAAAAAATTGCCCTAAGCCATTACTTTTAATTGATGGCAAACCAATGCTTGAGCGAATAATTGAGAGTGCAAAATTACAAGGTTTTAAAAATTTTTTAATATCAATCAACTATCTTGGACATATGATTAAAAATTATTTTTCACACGGGGAAAAATGGGATGTTAAAATAGATTATATAAATGAGAAACAACCGCTTGGCACTGCTGGAGCTCTTAAATTAATATCTCCAAAACCAAAAATTCCATTTGTAGTATCAAATTGTGATATATTGACAGAATTTAATTATGGGCGACTACTAGATTTTCATAATGAAAATAAAGCTATCGCTACAATGTCAGTACGAAATTATGAATGGGAGAATCCATTTGGAGTTGTAAAAACGAGTGGAATTAACATTATTGGATTTGAAGAAAAACCTGTAGTGAAAAATTATATAAATGCTGGAGTTTATGTTTTAGATCCATCTTCAATTTATACTATAAAAAAAAACGAAAAGCTCGATATGCCAGATATTTTTGAAAGACTAAAAAAAAAAAAATTAAAAACGATTGTCTTTCCAATACATGAACCATGGGCTGATATTGGGTTACCGGAAGATTATTTGAAATTTAAATAAATTAAAAAAATTTGTGATTAAAAATATATTGATAGTAGGGTATGGAAGTATAGGTAAGCGACATGCAAGATTAGCTAGAAATTTACTTCCTCATGCTAAAATTATTATTTTTAGACATAAAGTTTCAAAAAAAAAAAATTATCGATATATAGATCATTGTGTTACAAATTTAAAAGATGCAATTAAACATAGACCACAAATTGCAATAATATCCAATCCAGCTACTTTTCATGTGAAAACTGCAAATACTTTGGCAAAATCAGGAATTCATTTGTTGATTGAAAAACCAATATCTAACTCAAGTAAAAATGTTTCAAATCTTATAAATATTTGTAGAAAAAAAAAAATTGTTTTAATGGTTGGGTACAATCTCAGATTTATGAATTCTTTAAAAAAATTACGTGAAATTTTAAAAAAAAATATAATAGGAAAAATTTTTTCAGTTAGGAGCGAGGTTGGACAATATTTGCCATCTTGGAGACCTAGTTCAGATTACACAAATAGTGTTTCTGCAAAAAAAAAATTTGGCGGAGGAGTATTATTAGAATTAAGTCACGAAATTGATTATTTAGTTTGGTTATTTGGAAATGTAAAGTGGCTAAGATCTTCAATTCACAAGCAAAGTGATTTAAAAATTGATACTGAAGATTCAGCTCATATTACTTTTTGTATGCATGGCATGAAAAACAAATCCAGTATTATCGTAAATTTAAATATGGATTTTTATAGACATGACACCACAAGGTTTTGTAAAATTATTGGAGAATTGGGCACATTGTACTGGAATGCCTTAGATGGGACTATAAAGTTATACAGAAAAGGTGGAAAGAAATGGAGAAAAATTTATGAAAATAATTTACATCGTGATGCAACTTATGTCTCAGAATGGAAACATTTTCTAGCTTGTATTAAAAATAATAAAAAACCTGAAGTAGATGGCAGTAGTGGTCTCGAGGTTGTCAAAATAATTGAAGCCGTCAAAAAATCTTCAAAATCATCATCAATTGTATCTTTAGAATAATAAATATTATATTATATAAAAATGAACATTGTCGCTCTAATTTGTGCACGAAGTGGTTCGAGGGGTGTACCAAATAAAAATATTAAATTACTTGCTGGAGAACCATTAATTACAAGATCAATAAAACAGATAAAAGAGGTTAAGGAAATTAAAAGAATAATAGTTTCTACAGACTCAGAACAGATTGCAAATATAGCTATAAATGCTGGTGCTGAGGTACCATTTATGAGGCCTGATGAGCTAGCTAAAGATGATACCCATGAATGGTTAGTATGGAGACATGCTATGGAAAAAATTCATTATTTAGAAGGCAGTTATCCTGATATTTTAATTGTTGTTCCAGTGACAGCCCCATTAAGAGTTGCAGATGACTTAAAAAATTGTTTAGTTGAGTACCAAAAAGGAAATGCTGATATTATAATTACAGTTACAGAATCCCACAGAAACCCATATTTTAATATGGTTAAAATTGAGGAAGGTATTGCTAATCTTGTAATTCCACCAACAGAAACAAAAACCATAACAAGAAGACAAGAAAGCCCACCAGTATTTGATATGACTACAGTAGCATACGTTACAAGTCCAAAATTTATATTTAAAAAAAACGGAGTTTTTGATGGTAAAGTTGGTTGTGTACACATTCCAATTGAACGCGCTCTTGATATTGATACTCCATTTGATTTTAAGATTGCTGAGTTGTTATTATCTATTAAATAAAATAAAATAAAATAAAATGATAAGTCTTTCAAAATTAATGTCTTTAAAAGGTAGACGAGCGCTTATTACAGGAGCCAATGGTCATATTGGTAGAATCATTGCACTGACTTTAGCTGAATTAAATTCTGATTTAATTTTAGTTGATCGTCATGGCTCAGATTATAAAAAATTAATCGATGAGATTGCAATCAATTTTAATGTTAATGTTCAAACATATGATTGTGATCTAGGACATGAAAATGATCGCAAAAATTTAATTTCTTTTCTTGTCAAGGAAGGTATTTCTTTAAATATACTTGTAAATAATGCTGCATTTGTTGGAACATCAAAATTAGACGGATGGGTAACAAATTTTGAGCAACAATCAATTGATACTTGGAGAAAAGCATTGGAAGTAAACCTAACTTCAGCATTTAGTCTCGTCCAAGGTTTAAGTCCAATTTTAAAGAAAAACAAGGGAGCAAGTGTTATTAATATTGGCTCAACATATGGAGTCTGGGGACCTGATCATAGACTTTATGAGGGAACTTTGATGGGAAATCCAGCAGCTTATGCTGCATCTAAAGGTGGCTTGATACAACTAACCCGTTGGTTAGCTACTACATTAGCTAGTAAAGTACGAGTAAACACATTATCTCCCGGGGGAATATTTAGAAATCAACCAGAAATTTTTGTTAAAAGATATAATGCTAGAACCCCTCTAGGGCGCATGGCAACCGAAGACGATTTTCGTGGTGCTATTGCTTACTTAGCAAGTGACTTATCAAGTTATGTAACTGGACAAAACTTATCAGTTGATGGTGGATGGGGAATTTGGTGATTATAAAAAATCATAAAGTTATTTGAAAATATATTCAAAATTATCAGTTACCATAAATAATGCTAAAAAATTAAATTTAGTATATAAAAAAATCTACTAAATATATTTTTATAAAAATAGAAAACTATAACAATACATTTTAATGAGCAATATAAAAAAATTTTTAATAGAAAATAAGTTTTACGAAACAGTTTCATTAGATCGTTTTGAAAAAGTATTAATGCAATTAGAAATCTTTAAGATTATTAAAAATGTTAAAGGCTGTATTCTAGAATTTGGAATTTTTAGAGGTAATTCATTTATAAGATTTATGTTATTTAACAAGATATATAATTTTAAAAAAAAATTTTATGGCTTTGATACCTTTGGAGAATTTCCAAAAGGTAAAAATTATTTTGACAATTTACAAAGAAATAAATTTACAAAGAGCGCAGGAACAAGTTCAATCAATAAATTAAGTCTAAATAGAATATTAAAAAAAAAAAAACTTAAAAATTTTACTTTAATTAAAGGAGATGTTTTGGCCACATTACCTGAGTTTATCAGGGAAAATAAAAACCTTCAAATTTCACTAATAAACCTAGACCTTGACTTGTACGAACCTTCAAAAATTGTTTTAGAAAGTTTATATCCACGATTAAGTAAAAATGGAATTATTATTTTGGACAATTACAAAACATTTTATGGAGAGACGAAAGCAGTTAATGAATTTTGTAAAAAGCATAAGATAAAATTGCAAAAGTTTAAACTATTAAATAAAAAAACTTTCATAATTAAAAAATAAATTTATTTATTTTTTAGTTGCGCCTAGTTATCTGTGTTAATAAAAATTATAAAATTATAGGCATCTGCAAAATGAAACATATTAAAAAATTTATTTATTTATTATCTCTTAATGATCAAAGAGGAATAGGATTTTTGCTAATATTTTTGATTATTTCTGCATTTTTAGATATGGCTGGCATAGCCTCAATACTACCATTTATGATGGTGCTATCAGATCCAAGTCTTTTAGAAACTAATTTTTATTTAAGTTTTTTACATGAAAGATCAAAATTATTTGGAGTAAAGAATCAGGTAGATTTTTTATTTATTTTAGGATCATCAGTTTTTATACTATTGGTAGCTTCCCTTTCATTCAAAGCTTTTGTAAGCTATTTTCAAGCGCAATTTATTCAAAATCTTGGATATTCTATTAGTAAGCGCCTAATGGAAAGGTATCTGTCCCAACCTTATCACTGGTTTTTAAATCGCCATAGTTCTGATTTTGGAAAAATAATACTTTCTGAAACTGACTTTATAATTACTAGCGGTTTTAGTAAAATATTAGATATAATTGCAAGAGGATTGATTGTGATTGTAATTATAATTCTGTTACTTTTTGTTGATACGTACCTCACATTTATTACTTTTTCATTGCTTGGTATTTCTTATTTTATTATTTTTTTTTTCGTCCGCAAATATCTCAACAAAATAGGAACTAAAAGGTTAAAAAATAATCAAACAAGATTTGCAACAGTTAGCGAGGCTTTTGGAGCAATAAAAACTATAAAAGTTGGAAGTTTAGAACAAGCGTATATTAATGAATTTTCTATAGCAGCTCGTATCTACGCCAAAACACAAGCATCCGCTTCAGTAATAAGTCTTTTGCCTCGCTTTTTTTTAGAAGCCCTTGCTTTTGGAGGTATTTTGTTAGTTATGTTGATTTTTGTTTCAAAAAATGGAAGTTTTGTTGAAATATTGCCTATTGCAAGCTTATATATTTTTGCAGGTTATCGTTTATTGCCGTCCTTACAAGTAATTTACAGCTCTATAGCACAACTTACATTTGTAACACCATCATTAGATAAGTTATATGAAGATGTCAAAAATATTAAAAAATCTAATGAAGAGAGAAATAATAATATTTTAACCTTAAACAAATCGATTAGATTAAATAATATTTGTTTTAAATATCCAGAAACACAAAGATTAGCTATAGATAATATAAGCTTATCCATTTTTTCAGGATCAAAAGTCGGCTTCGTTGGTTCTACGGGGAGCGGCAAAACAACTATAATTGATATTATATTAGGATTATTGCAACCTCAAAAAGGTAACTTAATAATAGATAAAACTATTGTTTCAAACCAAAATTTTAGGTCTTGGCAAAGATCAATTGGATACGTACCGCAGCAAATTTATTTATCTGATAATACAATTGCTTCAAACATAGCATTTGGATTGGAAACTAAAGATATTAACATGGGTCAAGTTGAAAAAGTTTCTAAGATAGCAAATTTACACGAATTTGTGATTTCTGAACTTCCAAATAAATACCTAACTACAATAGGAGAGAGGGGTATCAGATTATCAGGTGGTCAACTCCAACGTATTGGAATAGCTAGAGCTTTATATCATGACCCTAAAGTATTAATTTTTGATGAAGCGACTAGTGCTTTAGACAATTTAACTGAAAAAGCTGTTATGGACACTATAAATAATCTAAGTGAAGACATTACCATTATTCTTATTGCTCATCGAATTGATACGTTAAAAGATTGTGATAATATTTTTGTTATGGAAAAAGGTAAATTGGTAAGCGAAGGCACCTTTGAAGAATTGTCAAAAACTAATAAAATGTTTTCAATCTATTCAAATAAAAAATAATTTCTCAAAAGGTTGTAAATAAAACTTTTTCTATGGTAGAGTATAGGTTGACTACAAACGGATTTAAAAAAAGATGAATAATAAAAACAGTTCAATTAAAATTCAGAAAGACTCAATTAAGATTAATCATAGTTATGATAAAAATAATAGTTTTTTAAAATTTAATAAAAAACAGGTAAGTAACGATCAAAAAAAAATTAAGTTACTTATTCAAAAAGCTTTAGCTGATAAAAGTTTAATTTCAAAAATAGATCAAGAACATATTCACATTATTCAAGCTTTAAAAGAAGATTTATTAGATAGTCAAAAAAAAAATAAAGAATTTAATTTTAATATCTCTCCCAATGTAGAAAAGGAAATAGAGTTATTGGAATATAAAGACTTATTAAGATTTTTGATTCATAGGTATAGGTATGAAATTTATCCTCAAACTTTAGAACGAGATAGTTATCCACCATATCTTCAGATAGAGCCAACATCTTTTTGTAATTTTAGATGTGTATTTTGCTTTCAATCAAATCCAAGTTTTTCAGGAAGAAAAAATGGTTTCATGGGACATATGACTTTTGAGACATTTAGAGAAATTGTTGATCAAGCAGAAAATAAAATAGAATTTATCTCATTAGCATCCAGAGGCGAACCCTTAATATGTCATGATATCGAAAAGATGCTTGCTTACACTAGAAATAAGTTTTTGAATTTAAAAATTAATACTAATGCTTCTGTGTTAACAGAGAGTAAAATTCATTCTATTCTTCAAAGTGGTGTAAAAACTTTAGTTTTTTCTGCTGATGCTGCAGATGAAAAACTTTATGAAAAATTAAGAGTAAATGGTAACTTTGAAAAAACTATTAAAAATATTGCCTTATTTAAAGAGATTAGGGAAAAGCATTATCCAAAGAAAAAAATTATCACTAGAGTTTCAGGTGTTAAAGTTAATGAGTCTCAAAATTTTGAAGATATGAAAAACTTATGGGATGAACTTGTAGATCAGGTTGCCTTTGTTGATTACTGTCCGTGGGAAGATGTTTATTCTTCAAAAAAAAATAAGTTTCAGAAACCATGCACAGAATTATGGCGAAGAATGTATGTGTGGTGGGATGGTGTAGCCAATCCATGTGAAGTTGATTTTAAATCTTCATTAACTGTTGGAAAAATTGATAAAAATGACATCCACAGTCTATGGACAAGTAATGCCTATGAAGATTTGAGAAACAAACATAAGACAAAGTTAAGACTTGATCTAGATCCCTGTAATAAATGTGTAGTTGTTTGATATTAAATTAATTTATGAATATTTCAGTTTCTAATATTGCATGGTATCAGGACCCAAAAAAAATAACTAATTTTTTTGAATTTTTAAAAAGTCTAAACTGTGATGGAGTTGAGTTAGCTCCTTCAGCAATTTGGAGCGAACCAATAAACAGTTCTAAACAAGATAGAGATAATTTAAAAAAAGAAATTAAATCTAATAATTTAAATTTTTTAGGTTTTCATTCACTTTTATACTCCAAACCTGAGTTAAAGTTATTTGAAAGTTCATTTCTTAGAAAAGAAACTAAAAACTATTTATTTAATTTGATAAACTTATGTTCTGACTTAGAAGGTAAAAATTTAGTTTATGGCTCTCCAAAAAATCGAGAACTTTGTGGAAAAAAGTATGATGAGTGTAAAAAACAATCTTTAGAAGATTTTTATGAAATTGCGGAATACGCAAAAAAAAAGGGAATTTTTTTTTGTTTAGAACCTCTTAGTAAAAAAGAGACAGATTTTATTACTTCACTAGAAGAGGGTGGTGAAATTGTAGAGACAGTAAATAATAGTAACTTTAAATTACATCTAGATACTAAGGTTGTATTTGACTCTATGGAAAAAATAGGATCAAAAATAAAAAGATACAAAAATATTTTAGCCCATGTACATGTTGGTGATGAGAATCTTTTAGAACCCGGAACAGTTAATAAAAAAGAACATTCTGAGATAGGCAAAGGCCTAAGAGATATTAATTATGAGGGTTATATAACATTAGAAATGAGAAGAGATACAACAGATATTAAAGGTTCAATAAAAAGAGGTGTAGAATTTATAAGAAAAAACTATTTAGAAATATGAATGAAAAAATTTTTATCTTAGGAGCGAGCAGTGATTTTGGGATAGATTTGTTGAAATCATTATTAAAAAAAAAAAATTGCACAATAGGACTTCATTGTTTTTCTGGAAGAATAAGACTCGAAACTTTTTTATCAAAAATAAAAAGTAAAAATAAAATTAAAATATTTCAGTCTAATTTAGATAGTCAAAAAAGTTGTCATGCACTTGTAAAAAACTTTTTAAGCTGGTCAGGAGGTGTGGATAAATTTATTCAACTTAATGGAAATGTTTCAAAAGTAAAAATATGGACAGAATTAAATCAAAAAGATTTTGAAAAAGATATAGCTATCAATTTATCATCCGTTTTTTATGTATCTCAAAAAATTTTTGAAAGTATGAAAAAAAAAGGGGGAAAAATTGTCCTAACGAGTACTAGCTCTGCTTTACATGGAGGTGGAGAAAATAGCTTAGCTTATGGAATTAGTAAATCAGGCATTATCTCTCTAACAAAAGCACTTGCAAGGTTTGGTGCTAAAAATAATATTATTGCTAATGCTATTGCACCAGGTTTTATTGCAACAAGATTTCACACAAAAGTAATGCTAAGAAGTAAAAAACAATTAAAAGAGAGATTAAAATTTATAAAATTAAATACACAGGGTAAACCTCAGGATATAACAAAATTAATAATGTTTCTACTTTTTGAAAATAACTTTATTACTGGAGAAGCCATTTCAATTGATGGAGGAGATTGGATTTAAATTATGTATGATTTTAACTTTACTGACAAAAAAAATATAAAAAAAAATCCTGAGAAGTTCTTAATTTTCGTAAAAAGATTGTTACCTCGTTGGGTTAATGGCATACCAGACACTGAGTGTATTGCTATATTTAAAATTCTGGAAAAATTTAAAAAAAAAAATAAAAAAAAATTAGTTTTATTAGAAACTGGTTGCGGGGCAAGCACAATAGCTATGTATTTACATTGTTCTTTATATGGAGGAAAAATGTATTCTTGGGATACAAATGCATCAAAAGGATCTTTTTTAAGATCAGTAATACTAGAAGCTGTTGATAAAATTTTAGGAACTAGTGTACAAAAAATTTGGACTTTTATTCCGTATGATAGCACTGATAACAATGTTGGGTTAGAAGTTTTAAAAGAGCTTAAAATAAAAGCAGACTTCTGTTTTTTTGACTCTTTGCATACTTTAGACCACTTGATTAAAGAGGTAAAGTGCTTCGAAAAAGTTGCATCAAAAAAATTTATATTAGCCCTTGATGATGCTTATTATAGAAAAAAAAATAAAAATTACTCTTACTTAAATATGATTAGAAAAAAAATAAATTTAAAACAAGTACTCGAACCTAAAGAAAATGTTTGTTTGCCATTTTACATTGAAATAAAAAAATATTTAAAGAAAAAATATTCAAAAGTGATTTTAGAAAATAACTTTTACAAAAAAAATTATAAAAATGACATTTTTTTTACTTATTACAGTTATGATAGATTTTTTTTAAATAAAATGGGAATGGAAGAAAAAAATAAACTTAGACATAGATTTGAGGCATTGTATATAGAAAAATAGAGTTAATTAATTTTAAAAAAATTAAAAATTAACTAAAAATTATTTAATTATTTCTATATAAAAATAAACAAACATGCCTTTTGAAAATGAAATTTCAGATTTAACTAATCTTTATAAAAAATTACATTTAGCAAAAAAAGTCGTGATAGTGGATGGTATGATTGGTGGAGGTAAAAATCTTATATCCTCGATAGTATCTAGTTTACCAAGGGTTGAAATGTGGCTTCATAAACCTAAGATAGAACAAATATGTATTTTGCACTATTATGGCCATATAAGTTTAGAAGCAGCTAAAACTCTAATAAAAGTTTGGATAGATGAAGAAATTTTTAACCAAAGCATAAGTAGAGATACAAATTTTAAACCTTCAGATCATTCAAGTGTATTCCATGATAGTAAACCATTAAGATATTTTAAACGGTTATTTAGAAGTCTATCTGAGGGAGAAAAAACTATTAAGAAAGAAATGCCTACATTAAATTTAATGACACATGTGAATACAAGTTATGCGAAACCATTATTTGAGGCATTAGAAGAACGTCTAATTTACATAAAAATAGCCAGACATCCTATGTCAACTTATATGATTAAGCATAATATCAATTGGATTAAAAAATGGGAGTCAAATGGTCGATTTGGAAACTTGATCTATAAAACTCTAGATAATAATTCTAAACAAATTCATCTTCCACTATATGCAAAAAAAATAGAAAAAGAGTATTTGAAAGCAAATTATGCAGATAAGGCTATATTATTATTAGATCAATGGATTAGAAATGACGATAGCTTTATTGATGAAATAAAAAAAACAACTAAAGCCCAAATTTATGAAATACCTTACGAAAAGTTTGTTTTTGAACCATTAAAATATATTAATGAAATATCAAAATCACTAGAAGTAAAAGTAGATAAAACTACTTTAAAAAAAATGAGTAAAGAGAGAGTTCCAAGAGCTTCTTTGACAGATGCTCCTAACTATTCGGCCTATTCCAAAATTGGTTGGGTTAAACCAAAAAAAAATACTAGCCTATCCGAAAATTTTGTTGAGGGAAGACTGTTTGTTGCTAATTTAGCTACTCAAAAAGGATTAGAATTGCTTGATAAACTAGCAGAGTATTATGAGACAAGGCATTCTATTGCAAAATAAAAAGTACCATTTTTTAAATTATAAAAAATGAAAAAATTAATTATTTTCAGTGCCGTTCCTTTTTTTAATACCTGGCCCAAAAAATGGAAGCTGGATAAATTTAAAAACTTTGGTTACCAAGTTGTTTTGTGGAGTATAGAGGATATTTTCTTTAATTCTAAAAATATTCAAAAAGCATCTATGGGAAATGAAAAATATAAATATACTGATTTAAAAACAATTAAGATCAAAACTTTTATTCAGTTAGAAAATATGGTTTCTAAATTAAATAAAGATGATTTAATTTGTATAACCAATCGAGGACCTTTAAATAAGTTAAATTTTAAGAACCCTGATATAGATATATTCAATAAATATAAGATTAAATACATCTGTATTCATCTGACACCCTATCAAACATTTAATTCTTTTTGGTTGAAATTTAAATATTTCTTAAGATATTTAAGGCTAAGAGTTTTAAACTATAAGGTTAAGCCCTCTATAGTAATTGGTTGTGGCAGTGAAGGAAGAAGACAAGTTTCTACAATTTACAATAATAATTTCATTTATAAAAGTGTACCTTTTTATGATTTATTATGGGTAAAACAGAAATCAATTATAAAAAAAAAATATATTATTTATGTTGATGAACCAGCTTACCATTCACCAGATGCAAGGTTATTTGGCACAGCAAATCCTGTAAAAGATATTAAACGATATTATATAAGGTTAAATAAAGTTTTCAAAAAAATTGAAGAATGGGAAAAAATAAAAATATTTATAGCAACTTCAGGGAAATATAAATATAAAAAAAATCCATTTAACAATAGAAAAATTTTTTACTACAAAACACCAAATCTTATTCAACACTCTAAATTTGTAATAGGTCATAAATCTATGGCGCTTCATCAGGCAATTATTAATTACAAAAGAATAATTCTTCTTAAAGATAAAGACTTTAGTAAATTAAAAAATAATCATATTGATAATTTGGCAAGATTATATGGAATTAATGCTATGTTGACAGATAATTTTACCAAAAAAAAATTTAAAAATAATATGGATATTGATTTTTTAAATTATAAAAAATTTATATATCAATATTTAAGAGAAAAATATTTAAAAGGAAATTTCATCAAAAATTTTGTTTCCGCTCTAGATCAAATATGAAAAAAATTTTAATATATACAGACTGTGAGTATTTTGCAGGCTGTGAAAATATAATTCCTGTTTTGCTTAAACATAAAAAATTAAACTTATATTATAATTTTTGTTTAACATATAAATATTCAAAAAGTTATTATTACGGATTAAAAAAAAAATTAAATATTTCTAAGTATGATATTTACCCAATCAAAATATTATCATTTCAAGTTAAGAATCTAGTTGTTGACAAAATATTAAAAAAAATTTTATCAATATTTGAATTATTTTTCATGCTATATGAAATTAAAATTTTAATTACACATTTTAATAAAATTAAACCAGATATAGTTTTCATAAATAATGGTGGATACCCTGGAGCCAGAAGTTGCAGAAGTGCAGCGATTGCTGCAAAGATTATTGGAATAAAATTTATTTATTTTAATGTAAATAATATTGCTCAATCATACAATAGCTTAAAGAGAATTTCTCAATATCCAGTAGATAAAATTGTAAGTTTATGTGTTACTAAATTTACTACGGCATCTAAATATGCGAAAATAAAATTAAAGAATACCTTAAATTTAAAGGAAAATCGAATTTTAAAGTTATTAAATACATTTGATAAAAAAAAAATTGTCAAAAATCGTAATCAAATAAGGTTTAATCTTTTTAATGAAAAAAATTCTCTTTTTGTAGGTTGCGTTGGTGTGTTTAAAACTAATAAAGGACATTATTATTTTTTTGAGGCTATTCGTATACTAATAGAAAAATTTAAATGTAATAATTTAAAATTTATTTTAATTGGAGAAGGACCTAGTTTAAATATTTACAATGACATTATTAAAAAATATAAAATTGGACAACATATTAAAATTATTCCATTTCAATGGAATATTTTTGATTATTACAATGCTATGGATATTTACGTTCACCCATCTATTCTATATGACGATCTTCCTTTTGCCGTTAGAGAAGCAATGAGTTCAGGATTACCGGTAATTGGGAGTAGGTTTGCCGGTATTCCAGAATTAGTCAAACATAATGTTAATGGTATTTTAGTACCGCCAAGGAATTCTTTATCATTAGCAAAAGCTATAAATTATTTAGCAAATAACAAAAGATTAAGAAAAAAATTTGGAAATAAAAGTTTAGACATTTATAAAAGTGAACTTTCATCTAAAGCAGTTATCAAAAATTATCATAAACTTTTTAGCAGCAAATATTAAAACTAAATGCGAAAATTATTTTTACCCTTCTCTAAACCAACTATTGATAACAAAATGATCAAGGAAGTAGTTGATACTCTAAAATCAGGGTGGATTACAAGTGGACCAAAAGTAGAGCAGTTTGAGTATAGCTTTAGCAAATATATTAAACAAAAAAATGTAATCAGCTTAACATCTGCCACTGCTGCTTTGCATTTAGTTCTCAAATTTTTAGATTTAAAAGAGGGGGATGAAGTAATAACTCCCTCAATGACCTGGACTTCAGCAGTCAATATGATTGAACTAAATGGAGGGATACCAGTTTTTGTTGATATTGACCCAAGTACTTTAAATATTTCAATTAAAGATTTAAAAAAAAAAATCTCTAAAAAAACAAAAGCTATTATTCCTGTTCATTTTGCAGGTCAGCCAGTTGATATGGATGCAATTACTGAAATAACAAAAGGTAAAAAAATTACTATTATTGAGGATGCAGCTCATGCACTAGGCTCTTATTACAAAGGAAAACATGTAGGAAAAAATTCTGATTTTACAATTTTTAGTTTTCATCCAAATAAAAATATCACAACTGGCGAAGGAGGAATTATTGCATGCAAAGATTCATTTGCAGCTGAAAAAATTAGAATTTTAAAATCTCATGGATTAGATAAAAATGGTCAATCAAGATTCTTGAAGAAAAAAAAAATATTTCAATATGAAGTAGTTCAGCCAGGTTATAAATATAATATGACAGATATTCAAGCTGCACTTGGTATTCATCAATTAAATAGATTAGACGAATTTATAAAGCGAAGGACTATACTTGCAGAAAATTATAATAAGTTTTTTCAGAAAATGAAATTTATTCAACCTTTGTCAGTTGCAAAATATAATTTCAAACATGCATGGCACCTTTATATAATAAAGCTTGACTTAGAAAAATTAAATATAAGTCGAGATGAATTTATGCGTAGACTTACAGATTTAAATATTGGATCAGGGTTACATTATTCTCCTATTCATCTTCATAAATACTATAAAGCAAAATATTTTTATAAACATGGAGATTTACCTAATACTGAATATTGTGGAAATTGTATTCTATCTTTACCATTGTTTCCCAAAATGACAAACAAAGATCAAAAGGATGTTATTATGGCAATAGAAAATATTATCTTTAAATGCAAATAAATTCAGGAGTTGTAGTCTTTGCTTATCATAATATAGGTATCAGGGGAATCGAGTCATTGTTAAAACACAAAATAAAAATCTATGCTGTGTTTACCCATCGTGATAAAGTTGGAGAGAATATTTGGTTTAATTCAGTATCTAAGTTTTGTTTAAAAAAAAAAATTAGATATTATTTTTCAGATGAATGTGATGAAAAAAAAATTCATGAAATAATTTCTAATTTTAATGAGGTATCAGTTATTTTTAGCTTTTATTATCGTAACATTATTTCTAAAAAAATTTTAGAACTTTCAAAATATGGTGGAATAAATCTGCATGGATCAATGTTACCTAAATATCGTGGTCGTTCTCCAGTTAACTGGCAATTAATTAATGGTGAAAGTAATGGGGGCCTTACATTGCATTGCATGGAAGAAAAAGCAGATACAGGGGATATTGTTGATCAAGAGCCATGTACAATTTTAGAGAATGATAACCCTTTAAGTTTATTTTCAAAATTAGAAAATTTAGTTGAACCTCTTATCGCAAGAAATATTGAAAAAATTATTAGTGGAAAATACAGTAAAATTATTCAAAATAATTCGATCGCTTCATATTTTGGAGGTCGAAAACCTGAAGATGGTCTTATTGATTGGTCCTTGAGCTCAGAAAAAATTTATAATTTGGTAAGGGGTGTTACAAAACCATATCCTGGTGCATTTACTTTTTTAAATAATAAAAAATTTATAATTTGGAGTTTAACAAAAGAGGATGCATCTAAAAACAAGCGTCATAATACTTTTGGAGCATTTCTTAATAACAATGAGCGTTTATATGTTCATACTGGTGACGGTGTAGTTCGTATTAACTCTTTTAATTATGATAAAAAAGATTATAACACTTTAAAGTCATTTCCTTATAGTTTAAGTAAAGGAGTGTTTAAAAATTTAATTTAACCTTATTTTTTACTTACTAGTATGAAAATTTTAATTTTAGGTGCAAACGGTTTTATCGGAAATGCTTTATGTAAAAAATTACTAGAAAATGAAAATATAGAAGTTCATGCTTTGGACTTGTCTAATGATAAACTTGACCATTCGTTTGGTAACTCAAGGTTTCATTTTGTTGAAGGGGATATCAATATAAATAATGAATGGATAGAATATCATATTCAAAAATGTGATATTATTATCCCATTAGTTGCGATCGCAACACCAAATGTGTATGTCACAGATCCTCTAAGAGTATTTCAACTAGATTTTGAGGCAAACCTTAAAATTATAAAAATGGTTGCTAAGTATCATAAGCGATTAATTTTCCCCTCAACAAGCGAAACTTATGGTATGTGTGAAGATACGGTTTTTAATGAATACACATCAAATCTTGTTCTAGGTCCAATTAATAAATCTAGATGGATATATTCTGCCTCAAAACAACTTTTAGATAGGGTAATTTTTGCTTACTCCGATAAAAATGATTTAACGTGTACAATTTTTAGACCATTTAATTGGATAGGTCCAAGACTAGACTCAATGAAAGAAGCACAATTGGGTAATGGTAGAGTTGTTACAATATTTCTTTATAATTTAATCCATGGAAAAGATATTGTATTAGTTAATGGAGGGCATCAAAGAAGATCATTTACTTATCTAGATGATGGTATTGATGCATTAATTAAAATCATAAAAAATGATAATCAAACACTGAATAAAAAAATATTTAATATTGGAAATCCTAATAACGATATTTCGATTGAGGAACTATCACATTTAATGATTAAAGCTTATAATGAAGTCTCAAAAGATATTTATAAAGGTAAAATAATAATAAAATCTCAAAATGATTTTTATAATGATGGTTATGAAGATATTCCAGTTCGAGTTCCCGATATTCAAGAAGCAAAAAAAAAACTAAATTGGAAACCAAAATATGATATTTCTCAAAGTATAAAAAAAACAATTACTTCATATCTTAAAGACGAAGGCTATTTAAATTAATCCATAATCTTTTTTAATTAAGCCAAGTATTAACTAATAAAAATTCTATTAATTTATGAAATAATTTGAGAATAATTTTTAAATAAGAAGTTTTTGAAATATGAATAAAAATATATCACGATCTAAGAATAAAAAACCGATCATTTCAATAATAACCCCAATGTATAATGCTGAAAAATTTATTTCAAAATCAATTGAAAGTGTTCTTAAACAAAGCTTTAAAAGCTGGGAGATGATTATTATAGATGATTTTTCATCTGATAATAGTACTAGTATTGTTAATAAATATAAGGCTCAAGATTCAAGAATAAAATTAATCAAATCAAAAAAAAATTTTGGTGGACCTGCAAAACCTCGAAATTTAGGAATTAAAAATGCTAAAGGATCTTATATAGCTTTTTTAGACTGTGATG
>Ga0181564_10000857_pt1 | contig 27073 bp, 19 predicted proteins | sample 011ome_24_FD_134512 | JGI IMG/M metagenome (GOLD analysis project Ga0181564, IMG submission 134512) | Coastal salt marsh microbial communities from the Groves Creek Marsh, Skidaway Island, Georgia - 011513CT metaG (megahit assembly) | ecosystem: Environmental > Aquatic > Marine > Intertidal... | reverse complement strand
TGAAGAGGTTGCGAAAGAGATTCATTTGCTGGATTGAGTATCTGAGCTTGAATATCCTGGGTGTACACATTGTTGCCTTTTTCCCACGGTATGATGAATTCACCGATAGCGTCATCACCCATCTTCGAACGAATAGTACGATAGAGGCCCTCAATTTTAAGCTCTAAATGGGTCTTTTCACTCCACAGTTTCAACACGTCTGCATGGGCCTCTGTAAAGTTTTGTGCATCGAAAAAGTCGGCACCTGGATATTGCTTTAGCCAGGTAAGACGCTGTTGATTAAGGCTTATTCGTTCCTCTACAAGGCTCAGAGCCTGTTGGGTTTCTATCCAATTAATAATGAGCTCATAGCGTTCAAGCACTTCTTCTTCCAACGCTTTTGAGGCATCGGCTTGAAGCTGCAATTTTCTGTTTTTATAAAGCTCTACTGTTTTTTTTCTAATGAGAGGATTAGTTGGTTGAAATCGAAGATCATAACGTTGATCTTGAGGTTGAAACTCATCATTTGAGATGCGAAATTCAATTTCCTCCATTAATGCTTGTCGTGCTTTTGATGGGTTAAGAAGGGTAGCTTGTTCTTGGAAGGTTTGTATGGATTGGTGTTCAAAAGAAAGACGAATAAATCGGAGACGATCCAGTGTGTCTGACGGGCTAATGTGAGTAGTTGGTTTTTGGATGGAAGTACCAAACTCAACTATCGAAACCTTTAGGGAGGCATGTGCCAGACTGCTTGAAATATAGGTAAAGAGTATGGATCCAATAAGTAATATGATGAGTTTCATACTACTCAATAATTACTTTCTCGCCGACGGGAAGTGGATTATCCTCTGGAATTTCAACGAATATCTCAAGTCCAAAGGTAGTTATTGAGCTTGAGTTTTGAAGAATGGTAGGGAGGGCAACTACCGAACCAAAACCTGTGATAACCCCGGTGCTAGTTAGGCTTGATTGCTCGGAAGACCGAACCAGAACGGTATCACCAAGTTGTTTATTTCTATCTTTTTGACCGACAAGATAACCTACTATAGTGGTTGGATGACGAGGATTTAATGACAATAGGGGGGTGAAAGAGTCTACCTGTTCTTGAGGCTTTACATACACTCGTTCTACAACACCGTTTGCTTGAGCTACACGGGTTAAATTATCCACCATTCGCTCTTTCCAGTCTAACTCTTGCCTAGCTAATTCTTGGCGAGCACGGATTTGGGATACATCAAACAGATGTTCTTGGGTTACATCATTCACTCGAATACCAATAGCTTGTAATTCTAAGGAGAGTTGTTGTTTCAACGATTCAATTTGTAGCTGTAGTTCGTTGCTTTGATTGAATTCATCAGAGGAGCTTGTTTCATTGCCGCTGAGTTTCTTCTGAAGGGCTAAACGTTGAGTTAACAGGTTTATTTCTGCACTGAATTCTTGTTCTCTTTGTCGCTTTTCGGAATCAAATAAAGCGAGTTCGGATTCAAGTAATTCACTCTTTTCATCAATCTCTGACTCCATGAGTATGAGTTCCTTGCGTAATTTTTCTATGTCCAATTCTAGTTCGGGACTGTACAAAGTAATTAATGTGTCGCCTGCGGAGATTGTTTTGCCAGGAGATACATATGTTTTGATTACCGTAGCTGCGCGGTCAGAATTAATGGTGTAGGCATCGGAATAACTGACCCCTAAAAAAGAAGTGTTACCCTTGAAGAATTGAGTGTTAACGAGAAGTAGTGAGGCTATCAGTATGCCAGCAAACCAATAAAAAGACTGCTTATGATCCATATGCTGCTCCTATATCTCTTCCATAGATTCATTGTAAGAGATGGATACACGGTCAACTCCATCTAAGGCACGAAGAGATTCCAATAGTGGGAAATGGTCGTTTGGGTAGGGTAAAACGATTGAAAAGCGTGCATTGATGCGCTCATCACGTAGAGCAGTACCTTTTTCATGATACTGTTGGGTGAACGACTGTAAAGTTGAACGTACGTTTGAACGGGCATTCGCATCTAGCATTCGTATGGACAGTTCCGCCTTGATTTGTCCTCGAGTAGTGAAGGTGGTAAAGTGTAGTACCAAAGCCATCCCACAAAATAAAATGGTCCCCGCAAAAGAGATGGTGAATCCATACACTCCCACTGCAAGACCACTACTTAGAGAGGCGAAGATGAATAAAATGTTCCTTGGATCTGAAATTCTAGTCCGAAAACGAATCATGGCAAGGGCTCCAAATGCGCCAAGGCCACGAGCTAAACTGTCACCTATCGCCATCATAACCATTGCTGCAACGATAGAACCAAGCGCTAGCGATTGAAATAAGTGTTTTGGGTATTCCGGGCCTGTGTAGGTGATACGATGGGTGATCGCAATAAGCGAGGACAGGGCAAATGCCCAAATAAGCGAGTAGCCTACATTTATAAGCGTAGGGTAGTCGTATACCGGCTGATCAGGGAATAACTCAAACATGTAGTAAATTTTGAAAAAAATGGGTTAGGCGGTTTTTTCGCCCCAAGACCAAGAATAAGATGAACGCTTAGCCCATTCCATAAGACCAAAGAAAGCTCCCGAGTACAATAAATCACTAGCTAAGGTGCTGCGGAAGAAAGGGATGGCCATTTCGTAGCTAAGAACTAAACCGCTCCAGGTAAGTGGATAATCTGGGTCAGATAGCCAAACACCAAAATTTGAAATGATAAAAAATAGTACGGAAGCACTCACAGCGCTACCAAGTACTCTAGGTACAGAAACTTTACGTAGAATGATAGAACCTAGGACTATAATTGCGGCAAAACTTAGATACAACCACCCAAATCCTGGGGTGAACAAGACAAAACTATTGTAAAACTCAGCATATAAGATATTGTTGACCAATAAATCACTCAGCCAATAAATTCCTAAAGGTGCTAAAAAGCCCCATATATTGCGTCCAAAGTACGCCCCCGAAGCGAGGGCCATGGCACCGATTGGCGCAAAATTTAAGGGATGTGGGAAGAGTCGAGTAACAGCGGCTACTACGAGCAAGAATAATAAAATGAGATACTTTTTGTTCATGATGAAAAGTACAATTTTCCGATTAATAAAAAAAAGGCACTGCGTAAGCAATACCTTAAAATAGTGGGTTATCACCACTAAGTTGAAAATAATTTCAAAAAACTTAGTTTTTCTGTGCTTTTACCTCTACATCTATTTTTACTTTAATTTCATCGGCAACAACCGCGTCAGAAATCCAATCGCCAGCACCCACATTATAATCGTTGCGTAGGAGTGAAAATTCAGACTCAAATCCAGCTATCAATATGTTTTCTTGCCTTGGGCTATTCATTATGCCTAATAGAGTGAAAGGCATTACAAAATCAGTGCTTACATCCTTGATGGTCAGGGTTCCATGGGCTTCGAAGTTGTTGTCACCTGTAGAAACTATTTTATCACTGGAAAAGGTGATGTATGGATATATATCAGACTGGAAAAAATCAGCTGATTGCAAATGGCCATCCCGTCGTTCGTTCTTGGTATTGATGGATTTTACATCGATCTGTACGTTAATACTGGACTCTTCGAGATTTTCAGGATCAAAATTGACTTCGGCATCAAACTGCTCAAATGCGCCAGGAACACTCGTAAAAAAGTGTTTGGCCTCAAAGGTGATGGAGGTATGTGATTTATCTACGGTCCAAGATAATGCTGCGTAACGGGTAGCGGCAAAACTTGCAACGCCAAAAATAAGTAGTGTAAAAATAAAAAGAGGGTTCTTTTTCATAGTGAATCGATTTTTAATGAATAGGTTTGTGAATCAGTTGTAAGGTTCACATGAGGAAAAGCAGAAAGCATGCCGTAAGTTAATGGAGGATGCAATCGCATAATTCCAAGCGAACCTACTACTATAACAAGTATTGTGTTATAACGTTCATTAAAAATAGAAAATAGTTTAACATTAAACTATTTTATGACGGTCAATTTTTGCGCGTAATAGTATTGCGCTAAGTACAAATAAAACTGATAGGTAGAAAACCCACAGTGCTAGAACAATGATGACCGTGTAGCCTTGATAAACGAATTCATAGCGCGACATGGCATAACTTAGATAGAGACTTAATAGTAGTTTTGCACTTTCAAATAGTACGGTGAACAAGGCGGCCCCTTGCATTGCGTCGGATATAGAAATTTCCCGTTCACTCATGAAACGAAAGATTACAAAGGCGAGCATATAGGTGAATAATAAGGGCAGTAACATATCGAGTACTTCATAAGCCCATGGTAGTTCGATGACAATCTCGGTTAATGGAACGGCAATGGTGCGCAATTCGAATAATGAAACAAAAGAGACTAAGAGACTGAAAAACAAAAACACCGTACCAAGTAGTCCAAGCCCTAAAAAATTTGCCAATATACTTTTAAGTGGATGACTTCTCTTTTGTATATCAAAAACATTGAACAGGACAAGTTTGAGGCTGTGAAATAAACTTTGGGTGAAAAAAAGCATAATTATTATACCCGTGATACCTAGTACATTTCTGCCTTGAATCAATGGTGCTAACAGTGCCTGTACGATACGTTCACTTTCAAGAGTAACGGAATTTGTTTGTTCGTAGGTAATATCTGGGAGTAGTTCCGTGCCGTATCGCACTAGCTCCGTATAGGCTGTATCAATAGAGAGTACATATCCAATGATTGATATGAGAATAAGGGTGAAGGGGATTGCACAAATAAATAAATTAAACGTAACGGCAGAAGCATTAAAGATGACATCAACCTGTTTAACAAGTTCTATAACTCTACTCCAATATGCGCGTAAACCATTTTTTGACATGGTACAATATAGAATTCAATGAATGTTGAAACTAAAGTAGTATTAAAGCCTTTAAAAGTCATCACGCTTCCTAGTCAGACATAAAAATAGAGTATGCTTGCTGTGTTTTTAAGTCATGGGTTTGGTATGTTTCACCGATAGCATAGAACCAATTTGTTGAATAGATTTTGTTAGCACCCCTCCCATGAGCGCTAAAAAGCAAACGCCTTTGATGAGGCAATACAATCAGATTAAAGAGGAACATCCCCAAACCATTTTGTTGTTTCGGGTCGGGGATTTTTATGAGACGTTTGGATCAGACGCAGAGCTGGTCAGTAGAGAACTTGGTATTACCTTGACCAAGCGAAATAATGGTGGAGATCAGACTCCATTAGCTGGGTTTCCTTTTCATGCACTCGATTCTTACTTACCCAAATTGGTAAACAAAGGATTCAAAGTGGCTATTTGTGAGCAAACTGAAGACCCTGAAAGTGCTAAGAAAGCAGGGCGCAAAATTGTAGAACGAGAGGTGACCGAAATCACTACACCAGGGCTGAGTTTATCAGAAAAGGTGTTAAATCATAATCGTAACAACTACATTTTTTCAATTTATAAAGAAGGAACAACATTAGGCTGCGCTTTTGCCGATATATCTACTGGAGAATTTGGGGCCTTGGAGTGTGAGGATCAAGAAATAGACGCTATCTTATCGATGTTTGAACCTTCTGAGCTCGTGATTGCAGCTTCTCAAAAGAAATGGGCAAACGAACGTTTTTCCTTTCTGAACATCAGTTTGGCTGATTCTTGGATGTATGAAGGGGAGTATGCAAGAGATCAACTTCTGTCCCATTTCAACACCCATTCCCTTAAAGGTTTTGGGGTTGAGTCCATGGAACTAGCCCAACGGGCAGCAGGCGTACTGTTGCAATACATAAAAGATAACCAGAAGCGGGTTATGGGGCATATCCGAAGGATGTATCGCTATGAGCAAAGTGATTACATGAGTTTGGATTCCTCTACCAAGAGAAATCTCGAGCTTAGTTCATCTATGCATGAAGGAAAATTGGAAGGCTCGCTAATTTCTGTTTTGGATCAAACGATAACCCCCATGGGAGGGCGATTGCTTAGGCGTTGGTTAACTCACCCACTCAAAAAGTTAGATTCTATTCAACTACGACTTAAACGTGTAGAAATACTTTTTGAGCAGCGCACTGTGCGTACTGATATTCGGGAATCATTAAAAAAAATAGGTGATTTAGAAAGGCTAATTTCCAGAATTTGTGTCGGACGGTGTAGTGCTAGAGATATTCGGCAATTAGGTTATTCTCTTCAGGTGATCCCAGAATTAATGGCGCACACTACAGAATTAGAATCCGATACTTTAGGTCAAGAGCTCCAAAGTTTACCTGATAGCTCGGAGTGGGTAGATTATATTGAAAAACATATTGCCGATGAACCACCTGCAACGATTCGAGATGGTGGAATCATTAGAACGGGTTGGAATCCCGAACTAGATGAGCTTAGAGACATTGCGCAAAATGGCAAAAAATACATAGCTAAGATAAAAGATGCCCTCACTCAAGAGGTGGGCATTCCCTCATTAAAAATTGGATACAATAAGGTGTTTGGGTATTACATTGAAGTGACTAATGCCCATAAAGATAAGGTGCCGGATCATTTTATCCGCAAACAAACCTTAGTGAATGCCGAACGATATATAACCCCTGAGCTAAAAGAAATAGAGGAGAAGATTCTATCTGCTGAGGATAAAAGTAAGGCTTTAGAAGCTGATTTATTTGAACAAGTACGAGAGCATTTAGCGCAATTTGCAGATGGTATTCAGCGTATCGCAACCGTCATATCAACCCTGGATGTGTACCAGTCATTGGCACAGATTGCATTCACCAACGGATATGTAAAACCAGAATTAGATCAAGGTAGCACACTCGAAATTATCAAAGGGCGGCATCCTGTAGTGGAACGAAGTCTGCCGGTGGGCGAACCATTTATTCCCAACGATATCCGTTTGGATCAGCAAGATGAACAAATTATGATCATCACGGGCCCTAATATGGCAGGTAAAAGTATCATTCTCCGTCAAACGGGGCTTATTGTCTTGTTAGCTCAAATTGGGAGTTATGTGCCTGCTGAACGTGCTCGAATTGGTTTGGTTGATAAGATTTTTACTAGGGTTGGTGCATCGGACAATTTAGCAGCAGGGGAAAGTACCTTCCTTGTTGAGATGAACGAAGCGGCTAATATACTAAATAATGCTACCGAGCACTCCCTCATTCTGCTTGATGAAGTGGGAAGAGGAACCAGTACCTTTGATGGATTAAGTATTGCATGGGCTTTGGCCGAGTACCTTCATAATCACGTACCGGTGGCAGCAAAGACCTTATTTGCCACTCACTATCATGAATTAAATGCCCTTGAGTCAATGTATAAGCGTATTGTCAATTATAACGTTCAGGTGCGTGAGCACGAGGGAAAAGTCGTATTTTTGCGAAAGCTTGTTCGTGGGGGGGCGGATCATAGTTACGGAATTCAAGTGGCCAACATGGCTGGGCTTCCCAAGGAATTAATACAGAGAGCTCAGGTCATTTTGGAGGAATTGGAAGGACAACGCTTGGAGATTCAAGACAGCTCAGAAAATATTGCCCAAACTAAGGTAAGGAAAGACGCTGGAAAACATCTATCTAACAAGGTTCAGCCTTTGGCGGAAACCGATCAAATGAGCTTGTTTGCTGTTGCAACGGACCCTATTCTCGAAGAACTAAGGAACAAAATAGAGGCCATTGATCCAAATAAACTCAGCCCAATGCAGGCTTTATTGCTCATTGATGAATGGAAAAAACTGTTAGAACAATAAACTATTAGACCAATAAACTCTGCCAGCAAAATGTAGGGTGTCGCTCGGTGTTAATACCATGAAAAACTCAGCTAAATACATTGCCGATCGCATTAGGTTAATGATTGCCACCAAGCAATTTCAAATTGGGGAGGCTTTACCATCTACCAGAGAACTGGGTCGACAACTAGAGGCTAGTTTTCATACAGTTCGTAAAGCCTATCACTCCTTGGCTCAGGAAGGATTACTGAAAAGCGAGAAAGGAAAAGGCTTTTTGGTGATGCGCCAGAGAACACTTTTGGATAAGGAGCAACGGTTGGAAGTAGGGGGTGCTAAAGTACAATCATTGGTTGAGGAGTTGGTGGGTTATGGCTTGGATGATGCTGAGATTGAGTTGTTGTTTCAAGAGCAATTGGACTATATGGATTGGCCCGATCGAATACAAAGCTGTGCTTGTGTGGGAGAAAACGCAGAAATGGCATCGATGTTATCCACGGCAATTCGTACTCAAGTTGGGGTAAAAAGTGAACAGCTTCTTGTTAGTGAGTATGAAAAAGCAGCTACTTATGACGCGATTTTTATTCCTATACGGTTTATGAGCCAGTTTCGTCCTTTACAGGAACATACATTGGTCATTCCGATTATTTACCATTACGACCCGGATCTAATTTTATCCGTAACCGAACGAGCAAGTCTTCAAACTATCGGACTTGTGACCGCACAGGAGGATAGCATCCCAAAAATCATTAATGAACTTAAACCTACCTTAGCCTTTGATGGCTCATTTGTGGCGGGTAGCATATACGGAAAATCACTGCCTCTATTTGTGAGGGATACCGATTTAATTTTATATACCCCTGAGAGTGCTCGTTTGGTAGAGCAAAAAATTCCTGAAAAAAACCGTCTTAAATTGGCTTACAGATTAATTGATCGAAGTGCTGAGATGATTCGTAATGAACTTTGGGAGCAATAAAACAAATGCCCAAAGCAAATAAAGAATTGAGTAAGGTAATCCAGCAAGCCTTGGAAGCGATCGATAGCGAGTTAGAAGCAGTTCGGTCACTGCCTTCTAGAGAGTGGCTCTACAACGGGCAAAAAAAAACTGATCGGGGACAGTTTGTTTACGGTTTTGAGACCAATCAATTAGGTTTGCGTTTTGCCGATCAAGTTAAAGCGCGCTTTCAACATCAAAACAAGGGGAGTTCTAAAGAGCAAGATAAAGAAGGATGGATAGCGGTTGAAATTTTAGAGTTCAAAGAAGGTGTCATTTGGATTGAATTTGATAAGGATTTCGGTGTAGAAATCGATCGGGTAGAAGTTGAATGGGAGAATGATTTTGTATGGATAAAGCTTCGAGAGCAATTGGAGATACTTCAAGAGCAAATGGCAAGCAGTAAGAAGCAGGAACAAAATCTTGCTTTATTAGAACAAATGTTAGATCTGGATAAGGGGCCACTTTCCGATGAACAAGCTATTCATACAGCGGATTTAGGTCGCTTTAATTCTTCACAGAGGCAGGCCATAAAATTGGCTATGCGTGAGCCCATACTATATATTTGGGGGCCTCCTGGAACTGGGAAGACGGCAAGTATAGGTAGAATGGTGGCGGAATACCTTAGGCAGGGTAAAAAAGTATTAATGGTATCAAATACTAATAGGGCTGTAGATGTAAGCTTGTTAAGTGTGCTACAATCCATTAAGGAAATTGGCTTACACCAACACTCCACATCCGTTTCACGATTCGGAGATCCTTGGTTGGATGACGAGCGATTAGAGGAACATTCTTTTGAAGCACAAATGGAAAAAGAGCTGGAAGAGCGTAAACTTCGAGCTGGACAATGGGATTCATTATTACGCCGTTATGAGAAGGCCCAAAATGCGGTGGACCACTTGATGGATAACGATGAACCTATCCCCAATGAATTAGAGCTAGAGTGTCAAGAGTTAGGCAAGCGGGTTGATGATGTTGGAGGGGTAGCATATTTAGAACAAGAAGTAGAGCGACTCTCAACGGTGAATGAACGCCACGAACTAAAAAAAAGAAACTTGGTGGCAACTACTTTGGCTAAAGTATGCACTTCGGAGTTATTTTTCGGGCTAAAATTTGATGCGGTAGTCGTGGATGAGGCATCCATGGCGAACATGGCATTTTTGCTCGTCATGGCGTCTAAAGCAAAAACCCATGTGGTCATTACTGGAGACCCGATGCAATTACCACCCATAGCAATCACTGAAGATATAGAGGCTCGTACATTTCTAGAGCAAGATATATTCACCTGGGTTGCAGGTGCCAAAGACAGCTCTCAACTTTTTGATTGGCACGATCAGTATCCAAACAATACCGCTTTTTTTGATACCCAGTATCGACTTCAATCAGATTTGGCAGGAGTCATCTCAAAGGTATTTTACGAGGGTAGGCTTAAAAGTGAAGAGCTTGAACTACAGCCAGAGAATTCAGGTGAATCGGATGCGTGGTTTCAAGCATCTGTAGCGCTAGTAAACACGGGTAAATATAGTCCCGAGCTCATACAAGATAAAAGTGAGCGTGGTTTTAGGCCAGCTAATGAGGTTCATCAATGCGTCATGATGGAGTCGGTGGAACGGTTACTGAAAAAATATGATGCCTCACAAATAGGCTTAATAGTACCGTTCCGATATTCCGTATATCAGTATCGTACTGCGCTCAGGGAAAGTATTTTACCCGGGGCTCTTGGTATAGAGGTGGGGACTATTCATACCTTTCAAGGTAGGGAGAAAGAGGCCATTATCTTAGATACCATTATGACCGCAGAAATTCAATATGGTAGAAGGCGTGATTATAGCGTGCGACCATTTGATGAAACAAAGAATGGGATGGCAGTTCCTCGTCTGCTAAACGTTGCTTGTACACGGAGTAAGAAGCTTTTAGTAGTCATTGCAGATATGAACCATATGAAGAAAGTTTATAGAGGTAAATTTATGGCTCGATTTTTAGATGCCCTTGCTGAAATTTCTTTGTAAAAAATGATTTGCTCAAGAGGTGAAGTTGGCCTTATATTTAACATTCATTAATGGTAGGTTTGGCGGGAATAGCTCAGTGGTAGAGCACAACCTTGCCAAGGTTGGGGTCGCGAGTTCGAATCTCGTTTCCCGCTCAATAAAGGGCAATCAGCGATAATCTGGTTGCCCTTTTTTATGTAAGTCTAATTAATGATCGATTGAATAATAGTAGTTTTGAAGAGTATAAAAAGCTTTTTTACGAACACCTTGTTCAGAAATGAGTCCTTTTCTGTTGAAATCAGCTTGAATCTTACGCAAATGCCTTCTAGGGGATCTAAAATCCATAAGAATCCAGGGTGAAGTACCTGCCAAAAATCCAATATTTTTTAGCATTTCGATATTATTAATGTAAACAGCATCTTGGTATTCTTCTGTCCACCTATCAATGTCGTTTCCATGATTGCCTTGTAAAGCACCCGCACCAAATTCACTCATTATCACTGGTTTATTGTATTCAGATTCCCATTTTATTTTACTACAAGATGTAGGTGTCCCTCCATACCATCCACAATAGCTATTGATACCTATCACATCTACAAATTCCCCAAACAGATCTTCTATGTGATTGACTCCTTTTCTTCTAGTTTGGGTGTCAAGTGCCGCAGTAATTAAACGGGTATTATCCATCTCTCTTGCCTTTGAGGCTAATTTTTTCAAAAAATTTAATCTTGCTTCGCCTTCAGGTGTCTCATTAGCAATTGACCAAAGAACAACAGCAGCTCGATTTTTATCTCTAGCTATCATTTCTTTTAGTTGCCGTTCTGCATTTGTGTAGGTGTCTGCATTCTCAAATAATACGGTCCAATAAACAGGTATTTCTGACCAAATAAGTAACCCCATTTTTTCGGCTTCTCTAACCATGTATTCATTATGAGGATAGTGTGCTAAACGAACAAAATTACTACCAAGATCTGTTGCCCATTGAAGTAAAATTTGAGCTTCTTCTTTAGAAGTAACTCGACCTGTTTTAAATGGAGCCTCTTCATGTATACTAATACCTTTGAGAAATATTTCTTCACCATTTAATAGAATTTTTGTTCCCTCAGTCTCTATAGTTCTAAAACCAATTTGATCATTTATTGGATTATTGTTTGAAGAAAGAATTACATCGTAGAGTTTTGGATTTTTTGTAGACCAATAAACCGGGTTAGCTTTAGTTTCAAATTCAACGATTCCCCTATGATCAGCATAGTATGTTTCGTCAATTTTTAGCTCAGGAATTTTTATAGAGACTTCATCTTCAAGATTTGAATTTTTTAATTTAACCCAACCAGTAATTTTTTTTGGGTCATTATTATCTAATTGTATTTTATAATCATATATGTGCGTTTTAGGCACGTTAATTATTGATACAGATCTGGTGATCCCACCGTAGTTCCACCAATCAGTATTAACAGTTGGAACAGCTTCTCTTAATCTTTTATTGTCTACCTTTATTACAATTAAATTGTCTTTTTCTTTGAGTTTTCCAGTTACATCAAAATAAAAAGGAGTATAGCCACCCACATGTTCTCCAATTTTTTCCCCATTTAAATAAACGACAGCGTGGTAATTTACTGCTCCAAAATATAGGTATGTGGTTTCCCCACTGACTAAATTATGGTTGAAGTTTCTCTTGTACCATATAGTGCCTTCATAGTAATAGAGCTTCTCCATTTGAGTATTCCAATCTCCAGGAACCATAATTTGATAATCTGAATCAAAATTATATTCAATCAAATCAGAAGGATGTTTCATCTGACGATCAATAAAATATCCATCTTCTTTTGGTTGATATCTATGGTTATAGTATCCATTTTCTAGTGGATCAATTATTATACTCCAAAGTCCATCTAATGTTTGTGAATCTCTATTCTGAATATTTTGTAAGAAAAAATCATTGGTAACCTGATGGCCTTGTAAAGAAGAAGAAATGGCAGCTACCAAAAAAAATGTAGATAGGTGTTTTTTTATCATCAATAGAGGGATTTGTAGTTAGATAATTGTGAGTTCAAATATTATTTGCAAATGTAATGAAAAAAGCTGAAAATACAATCGTGCACGTACACGAATATAAATTTTATGGGGAAACTAAAAAACTTAACTGTCCTAATTACTGGGGGGACTGGAATTCTGGGCAATAGAATGGCTTATGCATTGGGTAAAGAAGGAGCAACAGTAATTATTTCAGGTTTAAATGCTAAAAAAATTGCTACCTCAGTCTCGTATTTACGAGAGCATGCTATTGATGCTAGAGGAGTTGAAATGAATGTGTTAGATGAATCATCCATAGAAAATGCTTTAAATATTATTAAGGAATTTTCAATTCGGTCGATTGATATACTAATCAATGCAGCAGGAGGTAATCATCCAAAAGGAACCACCGATAAGACTCGATTTAAAATAGGAGATGATAAAACTGAAAATCTAAAAACATTTTTTGAATTGGATAAAGAAGGTATTCAATTTGTGTTTGATTTGAATTTTATGGGAACACTTTTACCAATCCAGAAATTTGCGCCATTATTAATGAATTCACCAAATCCTTCAATTGTGAATATTTCAAGTATGAATGCATTTAAACCATTAACAAAAATTCCTGCATACAGCGCAGCAAAGGCTGCAGTTAGTAATTTCACACAATGGCTTGCTACACATTTTGCTGATGTTGGTATTAGAGTAAATGCAATAGCACCAGGGTTTTTTTTAACAAAACAGAATAATAGTCTTTTAGTAAATGATGATAACTCTTTTACAGAACGTGGCAAAAAAATTATTAATCATACCCCGTTGGGTAGATTCGGCGAACCTGAAGATTTAGATACAACTATCACTTGGTTATGTGACCCTAGTACGTCATTTGTCACAGGAATTATTGTACCAGTGGATGGTGGATTTAGTGCTTTTTCAGGAATCTAATTATGAATATTATTGAAAGTTTTAGATGGTATGGCCCAAAAGATTCGGTATCTTTGGATGATATCAAACAAGCTGGAGCTAAAGGAATAGTCTCTGCCCTACATGATATTCAAAATGGTGAATCATGGCCTTTAGAAAATATATTATTACATAAAAATCAAATTGAAGCCAAGAATCTTGAGTGGCTTGTAGTTGAAAGTGTACCTGTGCATGAAAATATCAAAATGCAAATAGGTAATTATGAACACTATATAAACAATTATAAATTAACTCTTGAAAACTTAGGGAAAATAGGAATATCTACGGTATGCTTTAATTTTATGCCTGTTCTTGACTGGACAAGAACTGACATCAACTATACCTTAGAAGATGGTTCAAAGGCACTAAGATTTGACATTATCGATATTGCGGTTTTTGATCAATATATATTAAAGAGGTACAAATCTACAATTAGCTATTCTGATAGTATTAATAAATTAGCTGAAGATAGATTTTCTCGAATGTCGGCTAAGTCTATAGATGAGTTAAAGAATGTGATTTTGGCGGGACTTCCTGGTTCAGAAGAAACCTATTCTATAGAGACATTTAGAACCATGATCGATGCCTATAGCTTAATTTCTCATGAGCAATTAAGATCAAATTTAATTCACTTTTTGAGTGAAATCATTCCAGTTGCAGAGAAGTTTTCTATTAAACTTGCAATTCATCCAGATGACCCCCCATTTGATATTTTTGGATTACCAAGAATTGTTTCAACCAAAAAAGATCTAGAATTCATTTATGAAAGACTCCCATCGAATTCTAATGGGCTTTGCTTTTGTTCAGGTTCACTCGGGGCAACCAAGAAGAATGATTTAATAGATATAATAAATACATTTTCAACTAGGATACATTTTTTTCATTTAAGATCAGTTAAACATGGGTATGAAGGATCTTTTTATGAAGCAAATCATTTGGAAGGTGATACCAATCTCGTAGCAATAATGAAAGCAATCATAGATAATGAAGGATATGCTTCGGATGCAAAGATACCTATGCGACCTGATCATGGGCATCAAATGCTAGATGATCTTAATAAAGATCAAAATCCTGGTTACTCTGCAATAGGTAGATTAAAAGGTCTCGCGGAATTGCGCGGCTTAGAGATAGGTTTGCGCTATCGATAAATTGGAACCAGTTTTATTATGAAGACTTTCTTAAATGATAATTTTTTTCTGAATAATTCTACAGCAGAATGGCTTTATCATGATGTAGTAAAATCATTGCCTATAATTGATTTCCACAATCATCTTTCTCCTAAAGATATTGCAGATAATACGCAGTTTGAAAACTTTACCCAAGCTTGGTTAACGGACGATCATTATAAATGGAGAGCTATGAGAGCTCTAGGAATTGATGAAGAATATATTACCGGTTCAGCATCTGATGAAGATAAATTTATAGCATGGTCCAGTTGTGTTCCTCATTTATTTCGTAATCCACTATATCACTGGACTCATCTTGAGTTAAAGAGATACTTTGATGTGCATGATCTATTGTCAGAAGAAACAGGTAGAAAAATTTATAGACAAGTAAATTGTTTTCTGAGCACAAAGAAGTTCTCAGTAAGAGAGTTATTAAAGAAAATGAAAGTTCAAGTGCTATGTACTACTGACGATCCATTAGATACGTTGATATATCATGATCAAATTCTTCTAGACAAACAAATAGATATTCAAGTTCGCCCAACATTTAGACCAGATAAAGCAATTAATGTTCACGATGAAAATCATTTTAGGAACTACATCAGAGAGATAGAGGTAGAATCTAATGAAAGTATTTCTAGTCTTGATCATTATTTGGTTTTTCTGAAATCTAGGCATGATTATTTTCATGAAAAAGGCTGTAGACTTTCAGACCATGGTCTATCAGTGTTTAGTTACATAAACAACAACAAACTAATTGCTTCATCAACATTTGCAAAATTATTAGAAGAAGAAAAAGTATCAAAAAAAAGTAAAAATCAACTCCAAGGATTTTTATTGTATACAATAGCTAGTTGGAATTATGAAAAAGAATGGGTTCAACAATTTCATATTGGAGCATTGAGAAATAATTCGACTAGATTATTGGAAAAATTAGGACTTGATGCTGGAAGTGATTCAATTGGAGGATTTGATCACGCTGTATCAATTTCAAAATTTATTGATTCACTCGATAAGAATGATACCCTTACAAAATCTATACTGTATAATTTAAATCCAGTCGATAACTCAATTTTTACAACCATGGCGGGTAATTTCAATAGTGGTTACAACAATGAAATAATTAAGATTGGTGCGCCTTGGTGGTATTTAGATCAATATCATGGAATTAAAGAACAAATAAATGCGATATCTGCATTTGGAATTTTAAGCAACTTCATAGGGATGGTAACAGACTCAAGATCTTTTTTTTCATTTTCTAGGCATGAATATTTCAGACGAATACTTTGTCAGGTCATTGCAGATGATGTTGAAAATGGTTTAATACCGTACGATAAAGATCTATTAATTGAGCTAGTGGAGGGTATTTCTTACAAAAATGCAAAAAAATTTCTTTCTTTTTAACTAATAGGTTCAAATTATGAATTCAGTAATTACTTTTGGTGAAATGATGCTTCGATTAAGTACTCCTAATTATGAGCGTTTTTCTCAATCGAATTTCTTTAATGTACATTATGGTGGTGGAGAGTCAAATGTAGCCGTATCGCTAGCTAATTTTGGAATCTCTGTGGAATTTGTCACTCGGTTCCCTAAAAATGATTTAGCTGAGGCTGCATTTTTGGAATTAAGAAAACGTGGTGTTGGCACTCAAAATATTATACGAGGTGGCGAAAGGCTAGGAATTTATTTCTTAGAAACAGGAGCGGTAGCACGAGCAAGTAATGTCATTTATGATAGAATGAATTCATCATTCTCTGAGGTAAAACCTGGTATGTTTAATTGGGGTTCTATTTTTGAGAAGGCATCATGGTTTCATTGGACTGGTATATCACCGGCTGTTTCACAATCAGCTGCTGATACATGTTTAGAAGCAATAATTGCTGCAAAAGAACTAGGTATTACAATCTCAACTGATCTTAATTACCGTAAAAAATTATGGAAATATGGAAAAAGAAGTAATGACATCATGGAAGAATTAACTAAATACTGTGATATCATTTTAGGTAATGAAGAGGACGCGAAAAAGCACTTTAATATTCATCCAGAAGATGTGGATGTTAGGGATGCTCAATCAATTGATGCAATTAGATATCAATCAGTATGTAGACAGTTGAAAGAAAAATTTCCAAATGCCAAGAAAATTATCACCACACTTCGTGGATCAACTAATGCCAATTACAATACTTGGTCAGGTATTCTTTACAATGGAAAAGATTTTTATACAGCCCCAGTCTATAATATCACAGATATAGTTGATAGAGTAGGCAGTGGTGATTCATTTATGGCTGGATTAATTTATGGTTTGATGACATGGCCTGAAGATGACGAAAAAGCACTTCATTTCGCAACTGCTGCATCATGTTTGAAACATACTATACATGGAGATGCAAATTTAGTATCAATAGATGAGGTGAATAAATTAATGTCGGGAGATCAATCGGGAAGAGTTTCTAGGTAGGAGATAATGATGGCAAATTTTACAAGAATAGATGTGTTTAATGAAATGAGAAAAAGTGGTATAGTGCCCGTTTTTTATCATCCAAATTTGATGATTTGTAAACGAATTGTACGACTTTGTTATAATGCAGGCTTTACTGTTTTTGAATTTACAAATCGAGGAGAACAGGCCAACTTAATTTTTAAAGAACTTATTGAATATGTTCGTGAAGAATTTGAAGATTTAATGTTAGGTATTGGCTCTGTAGTGGATGCTTCAACAGCCGCATATTATATTGGAATAGGTGCAGATTTTGTTGTCTCACCAATACTATCAAGTGAAATGGCAAAAGTATGTAATCGCCAAAAAATTGGATGGATACCCGGATGTGGAACGCTTACAGAAATTTCAAATGCTGAATCGATGGGTGCTGAAGTGATAAAAATTTTCCCAAGTTTATCAGTAGGTGGTCCTCAATTTGTTAAAGATATAAAAGGCCCATTTCCATGGACAAGTATTATGCCAACAGGTGGAGTTACAACTGAAAAAGATAATTTATATTCATGGTTTGAAGCAGGTGTTCATTGTGTAGGAATTGGTTCTAATCTAATACCAAATGAAATGATAAATGATGAAAATACACTCCAGGAATATCTGATTGAAGTTTCAAAAAATCTTAAACAAGTGAGATCTAACCTTTGAGAACTTATCTAAAATTGATACTTAGTGTTATTGTTTTGATAGTTTGTTGTAAACCAAAACAAAATATTAAAACTTTGAAGCTTGGTCACGGACTTGATGTCAGTCATCCTGTTCATAAAGGAATTGTTTTTTTTGCAGAGGATCTCAACAATAGATCAAATGGATCCTTGAATATAAAGATTTATCCTAATGGGCAACTTGGCGATGAAAGAGAGCTTCTTGAGTTACTTCAAATTGGTAGTTTAGAGATAACAAAAGTAAATGCAGCTGTACTTGAGAATTTTGTTCCTGACTACAAGGTGCTTTCAATCCCTTATCTATTTAGAAGTAGAGAGCATGCGTATCAATTTTATGGTAGTGAGTTGGGTCAAAGCTTATTAACAAAAGGGGAGTCTGTTCGTCTCAGAGGATTATGCTATTACGATGCAGGCAGTAGGTCATTTTATACTACAGAAAAACCTATTTACTCAGCTACTGATCTAAGAGGATTAAAAATTAGGACTCAAAAGTCAAATATGGCAATTCAAATGATTCGTCATTTAGATGCATCACCAACCCCAATTGATTGGAGTGAATTATATACTGCACTTCAACAAGGAGTCGTTGATGGGGCTGAAAACAATTTGCCATCTTTTTTTCTATCTAAACACTATGAAATATCGCCCTACTTAACACTTGATGAGCATACACGTATTCCGGATATACTTGTAATAGGTTCAAGTATATGGAATAGTCTAAGTGAAAAAGAGCAGAAATGGATTTTAGATTCAGCAAAAGCGTCTTCTCAGATACAAAAAAAACTATGGACAGAGGCTGAAAATTTAGCTCTTTCCGAACTTTTAAAAGAAAATGTTGAGATTATTGAAATTTCAAAAGATAGTTTTGTGGAATTGATCTCACCTATGATTGATGAAATCAAATCGGATTCTTTATATGCATATTACATTAATGGAATTGAAGAAATGTTGAGATCTGAAAATGAATATGCGAACTAAATTAGATCGTTTTCTTGAAATTATACTGGTAGGTCTAATTGCAATTATTTTGATTAATGTTATGTGGCAAGTTATTACACGCTACTTATTTAATTCACCTAGTACCATTACAGAAGAAATATCTAGGTTTGGTCTTATTTGGTTTGGTTTTCTAGGTGCGGTATATGCAAATAGTAAAGGATTACATTTAGCAATTGATGTATTAATTGAGTCTACTCAAAATAAAACAAAGATCTTCTTTTCAATATTAATCAATCTTCTAATTCTTATTTTTAGTTTTAGTGTTCTAATAGTTGGAGGGCTTAATTTAATAATTATCAATTATCAATTAGGTCAATTAACAGCTGGTTTAGGAATCCAGATGGGTCATATCTACTTGGTTATACCAATTAGTGGATTATTCATTTCCTTTCATTGCTTTGAAAACTTAATTGCTTTAAAGGTCAAATAAGATGGAATGGGTTGAGGCAATTATATTAATCATTAGCTTTTTTTTACTATTAGGTATTGGCGTTCCAATAGCATTCTCGATAGGTATTGCATCTCAAATTACTATTTTATTGACTATTGAATCTGTTCCTGCTTTGACTACTTTAGCTCAACAAATGGCTACCTCATTGGACAGTTTTACATTACTTGCAATACCTTTTTTTATTCTCGCAGGTCAATTTATGAACCAGGGAGGTATAGCTGATCGACTCATAGCCTTTGCTAAATCAATATTCGGGTCAATCCCTGGTGGGCTAGCATTTGTTAATATTATATCATGTATGTTATTTGGTGCTATATCTGGTTCGGCAGTTGCTGCTGCTTCTGCGATTGGTGGATTTATGAGTCCAATGATGGAAAAAGAAGGATATGATAGATCATTTTCTGCTGCAGTCAATATTAGTAGTGCAACGACTGGATTAATTATCCCTCCTTCAAATATTCTTATTGTTTATTCTCTAGCAAGTGGGGGTGTTTCTATTGGGGCGCTTTTTTTAGCTGGATATATACCCGGATTATTGATGGGATTATCTTTGATGGTTTTAGCATCAATCTTTTCAATTCATAAGCAATTTCCACGTTCAGAGAGGACAACTATGAGTAATGTTATTAAGTCTTTTCTGAGTGCGTTACCCAGTTTATTTATGCTTATTTTAGTTATAGGTGGTATTGTTGCTGGTTTATTTACCGCTACTGAAGCTTCAGCAATATCTGTTATTTATGCTATGGTACTCTCCTTTTTTTATAAAGAAATATCAATCGGGGATCTTTCAGATATTTTTATTGAAACCATCAAAATATCAAGTATAGTCTTGTTCTTGATAGCAACATCTATGAGTATGTCTTGGGTCATGTCATATGAAGATTTGCCCTCTTTGATAAATGAAATCATTTTAGGATTTAGCGACAATCCAATAATTATAATTCTAATTATAAACACTATTCTTTTATTGATAGGTATTTTCATGGATATGACTCCTGCTGTATTGATATTTACCCCAATATTTTTACCAATAGTTACAGCCACTGGAATGGATCCATTACATTTTGGTATCATGATGATTATGAATCTATGTATTGGATTATGCACACCACCAGTTGGGTCTGTTTTATTTGTAGGGTGTAGTATCTCAAATTTAAAAATTGAAGATGTGATTAAACCTTTGATCCCATTTTTTTTGGTCTTAATAATAGTTTTATTAGCTGTTACTTTTATCCCAAATCTTTCTTTGTGGCTACCTAAGTATTTAGGCTTGTAATATTCTATCTAAACTTTCTGTTTAAATAATGAGCCAAATAACAACTAAAGAAATAGCTAATCTCGCAGGAGTATCTATTGGTACAGTCGATAGAGTTATTCATAATAGGGGACAGGTAGCAGATAAGACAAGAAAAAAAATTCAGGAGATTATTGATAAAAATGGTTATCAACCAAATCTTATTGCAAGAAATCTTGTACAAAAGAAAAAATTAAAGATTGTTTCAATATTACCAACTTACCAAGCTGGGGGTTATTGGTCTAAGGTTTGGCAAGGAATTCATAGAGCTGAAAATGAATTGAAAGGACAATCTCTTTCATTAGAACCTATATTTTATGACATAAAGAAGCCGGAAGCTTTACTCAAGAGTATCAGTAAAATACAACTTGATGAACCAATTAGATTGATATTATCGCCTTCTAGTAAATATCTTTGTCTTAAAATTATAGACTACCTAAAAACGTCATGTGAAAAGTTTAAATATATTTTTGTAGACACTAATTATGAAGATTTACAGCCTTTGGCTTTCTTTGGTCAGGATGCATTTAAAAGTGGGGCTTTATGCGGTAAATTGATGTCTTTATCTGGGTATTCAAATAAAAAGTTCAATTTATATATTCAGAGTGATGATGTTATTATTCAAAAAACTATTCAAGATCGTATAGAAGGGTTATTAGAATACATCAAGAATAATAACATTTTGTGTGAACCATATAAAATGACAACTAAACAGATTTACAGTGAATTAAATTCAGGTACTGTAAATCAAAAAAATATTCTATTTATTCCTCATTCTCGAGCAAATAAGGTTATTGAAGAGTTAAATTTAAAACAACTATCTAAGTTGAATCTAACCATTGGTTATGATATAACTAATGATAATGAGTATTTATTAAGGAATGATAAGATTGATATTCTTATAAATCAGAATCCTGAACTACAAGGTTATATGGCAGTACAAACAATTTATAAGAATCATTTTTTTAACTATGATATTGAGCCAAATAATTACTTCCCAATTGAAATAGTTACAAAAGAAAATATTGATTTCGTACAGAAATTTTAAGCTAGAAACAAATCAGAACTATTTTACTAGGAGTAATTTTTTAGTCAATATGTGTTCTTTATATATTAATCTGTATATATAAACTCCACTAGAATAACCGGCTGCATTAAAGCTTAAGCTATGAAAACCAGCTCCTAATTGTTCATTTATCAATCTTTCAACCTCTTGACCTAACATGTTAAATACTGATAGTCTCACATGCCCACTAGAGGGTAGATTAAAGTTAATTTGGGTGGTTGGATTGAATGGATTAGGATAGTTTTGTGCTAGATGTAAGTCATTTGGGATATAATTTTCAATATCATTGCTAATGTTTAATATTTCAGTATCCGGAATTAGGGAATTTGTTGGTATGACATTTTTTGGTATTGAACTGCTCCAGCGCAAAAACATTCCTGCATCACCATTATTATGGCTATACTCAACTTGTAGTTTATAAGTTGAATTTGCAGATAAAGAAATAATCCCACTTTCAGAAGTACCACCGCTGAGGATTTGCTCGTTATTTAACCAAATTTTAGCATTTCCGTTAATAGGTTCTGAATATAGTTTATAAGATCCACTACGCTTCACTTTAATTTCTCCCTGCCATCGTACACTAAATCCATTTTTCCCAATTGTTTCATTTACTCCTCTATTACCCCAATTAAAAGCGATCATTGGATCTTTACGGATGAATTTTTCTCCAGTAAAATCTGAATTTGAGTAATAGGTAGCTGCTAATCCTCTTAAGGAGTCTTGATTACTTGAAGCAACACCTTTACCATGAAAATCAATAAAATTAATATTGCCAAGTGCATCAGTACCTTCATTACTTTTGAATACAAAATAAAGATCTAGTAATTCCTCAGTCTTTTTAAGACTAGTAGTAAAGAAATCAAAATTTTGCCAACCACCTGTTAATTGAGTTCCTATCGTACCTAAAAGTTCTCCATTTATACCATTTGCTCTGATTTCAATATTAGCTGCATATGGTTGAGAGGCATATCGTATGGTAGCAAAGTCAATATTAGTCAAGTTCATATTCTCATATTTAAGGGCTGAATTTGGTTTAGACCATCCAATGTTTAATCCACCCCCTAAAAAATCGCTTGTATTTTCGGTTTGAAGATCGATTAATTCATTTGCGTGTTGTGCTTGTTTACGTTTCATATTTAACACAACTACATCACTTCCTTTAAGTCCTTTTCCTAATCCAGCACCATCATCTTCAAAAGTAGCGCCTAACACATAAAACACGTTATCTGGGCCATCACCATGAGTTTCAGCTTCAAAACTACCTCTACAGCCATTGCGAGGTCCTGTGCCATGAGCATGGTCATCATGCCCTATGGATGGTTCTACTACTATATCTTCACAAGAAATACCATCCCCGATAGTACCTTGCTCAGCATCCGTTACTTCGACTTCATAATCAATTATATCAAAATCTTCATAAAACCCACCATTTAGAGGTTTTGTAATAGTTACATTTGGCGCACTATTTCCGACAATTATTTGGATCTGAGCGACTGATGAAGCACCATCAGGATCACTTACAGTTAAAGTTGCTAAATATTCTCCATTCTCTGTATAAGTGTAACTAGGGTTGGCTATTACTGCATCTTCTACTTGATCTCCATTAAAATCCCAAGAGTAACTAAGTACATCATCGGTATCAGGGTCAGTAGAATCTTCACCTCGAAATTCAATTGTCAATGGAGCTAGTCCACTTTGTACATTTGCGCTGACTCTAGCTGTCGGGCTACGGTTAGCTAAATTTTGGGCAAACTCTATTTTAATAATACGGTCATCTGGGTTATCCTCGAAAAATCCAGTACCCCATTCAATAATGTACATTGCACCATCAGGACCGATCTGCATATCAATGGGGCGAATGAGTGGCTCACTTTGAAAAAATGGATTAATTTGGAATAGTTCACCTTCCTCGTTAAATCGAATTTCTTTTACCCAGTTTCGAGTCCATTCTAAAATAAAGAGCGAACCATCATAGTATTCGGGTAAACTTCCTGTTTCGACCAAGGTAGAATCATAATAGAAGTAGTCCCCCGCAATAGCTGTTCGTTGGCCTTCGCCTAATTGAGGCCATTTTTCTGTAAACCCATAGGTGTAGGCAATCCAAGCAGGTTGTGAGGGTGGAAGGGTATCAACTCCGGTATTATTCGGTGAATTATTGATAGGTTCGGCACAATTATATGCTGGGCCTGATTTACCGGTTGCAAAATCATATTCACGATAAGGAAGATTTTCCGCTATACAGAACGGCCATCCAAAGTTACCAGCAGAACTGGTACGATTAAACTCGTCGTATCCCTTCGGGCCTCTTGCCCCATTATCACCTCCGGCATCAGGACCTACATCACCCCATATCAGTTCACCAGTACGCTTGTTTACGGCCATTCGAAAAGGATTTCGAGTCCCCATCACGTAGATTTCGGCTAAACCCTCTTCATCTGTGGTAAATAGATTCCCTTCTGGAATGGTATAGCTACCATCATCTTGTGGGCGGATTCGCAAAATTTTTCCTCTAAGATCGTGAGTATTTCCAGAGGTGCCTTGCGCGTCAAAATAGGCTCTACCTGGACGCTCATCGATTGGAGCGAAACCGTCGGCTTCAAATGGATTGACATTATCGCCGGTGGTAATATATAAATCCCCATTGGGCCCAAATTCTAAGTCACCACCTGAATGGCAGCATTGGTCGCGTTGAGTTGGGATTCGTAGTATGATATTCTCGGAATCCATGTTTAGCGTTTCTCCGTCAAAAGTAAACCGAGAAACTCGTTGCTCACTCACACTTCGAGGGGAGTAAAAGACATAAACATAGTTATTGGTCTGGAAATCTGGATCTAATACAATACCTAAGAGCCCGTCTTCACGGCCACTATCCACGTCAAATTCGCCCGCAATACTATTTAAACCGGTAGATTGTTTCCACAATTTCATTCGTCCACCTCGTTCAATGTAAAGCACATCATAATTAGGAAGAACGGCGAGCGCCATAGGGAAAGAGGGTTTTCCATCGATGACCGTTACCTGATACTGCCGGTCATTAGTTGCGTCAAATTCACCTTTGATATCCCCGGATGCATACATTATCCCACCCAAGATATGCTTCAAAAAATCAGGCTCAGAATATGAATCTTGGGTATGCCCCCCACCGGTGTACCAAGATCGGCCCCCATCAAACTCATGCATCCACGCTATGGGATGATCATAACCCATATTTCCGCCAGAATAACTACTCTCATCCAGTGTGGCTAAAACATGTACCTTACCTCTAGGATTTTTGTTGTAGTTATACCATTCGTCGGTCCGTTCCCAGTATTCTGGTAGGTGCTTAGTAGATGGATGAATTCTATCCGCGACTTCGATGGTAGCGGGTTGTATAGCTGGGTGGCTATCGAAATAAGCACCTACTAACTCCCCATACCATGGCCAGTTATATTCGGTATCCGATGCTGCATGTATGCCAACAAAACCACCACCATTGCGGATATACCGTTCAAATGCATCTTGTTGATTACGATTTAGTACGTCCCCCGTAGTGCTTAAAAAGATGATTGCTTCGTATTGTTGTAAATTTTCAAAGGTAAAGGTTGATGCATCTTCTGTAGCATCAACCCCGAAATCATGTTGCTGCCCCAATTGTTCTATAGCACTGATTCCATTTGGAATAGAATTATGTCGGAATCCTTCGGTTTTCGAAAAAACAAGTACGTTAAATGTTTGCGAATATAGCGATGTTCCTAAAATGGTAATTAGTAAAAAGAAACTAGCTAAATACTTTAGTAATTTTGTTTTTGACATTGATGAGAATATGTTGTTTTGAGGGTAGGTAAGAGACTACCGCTTGTTAAATTAATCAATTGAAATCATCGCGAAACTGAAGTTGCCCTCCAGAATTTCAACTCGTATAAGTGCTTCACCAGCATCAAAACTTTGCTGGCCAAAATTGATTTGTCCCCAATTTTGATACCCACCTGTGTCGGGTACATCTAAATCTGAGCCAATTTGTTTTCCATTTACTTTGATACGCATTTTGCCAGCGCCCGTAGAAGCAATAATTGCTTTTGTTGTGTATGACCCAGATTTAGTAATATTTACGGTGTATTCTAGCCATTCACCCGTTTCAATCCAACCAATATTGTAATCAATGGTAGGATCAGAGCATGACTCAATATCTACTCCATCATTACGGTAAGACCATCCATTATTACCTGTATTTTGGTTTTCATCGCTACTTACTTGTTTGTATTCGGTGTCAAAGTAGGAAACGCCTTGATTTCCTATATCGTAGTCAACTGCGAATATTTGACCAGGTATTTCAATATTAGTGTATGGTTGATTGGTCGATCCAAATTGATTAGAAAACAGTGAAGCTATCAAGTCGGGTCGTAAAGTATTTTTTTCAATGGCAAGGTCTTCTGCCATTTGGAATAGACCTCTCCTCGCCTCTTCTGTTGTAGGTTGAGGTCCATTGCCTTTCCAATAATTGACAACTTTCTCATAATTTTCATTACTAGGAGAGGATAAAGGAGCTCTAGTAGTTTCTAGTTTTTTGTGTGTCCACCAATTCCATCCTATTTCATGTTGCTCTGCTAATTGACGCGTCTCATAATACCAAGGGTTTGAATTTTCACCGGTTTCACCAAGCCAGAGAGGTGTATTATGGTCGTTTCTCATATTGAGTAAATATTGAATAGTTCCTTGGTCGGTTTCATTCCAATATTTATGGAAAGCATACACCATATTATTATCGAAAGGAGGATACAATCCATCAAAGGTCGTTGCCCAATAATTCCCTTCAATGAATAGAATATGGTTAGTATCAATAGCACGTATAGCGGGAACTATTTGATCATAAAAATTTCTTAAGTCGCTAGCACCATACCCTGTTGGAGTCACCGGTTCATTCAGAATATCATAACCAATAATGATGGTTTCGTCTTTATATCTTCTAGCTAATTCTTCCCAAATGAGAATGGTCATTGGCCAGTATGTTTCTTTTTCTGTCCAAAAACGGGCAACTCCATCACTATCAGCGATGGGGCCGGCACTTTGAGCTCCTGGAGCCGCATGCATATCTAATATTACATCCATACGATGTCTTTTGCACCAAATAAGAACTTGATTAATACGTTCAAATCCTTTTTCTATAAATGTTTCTGAATTTTTATCATAAAAAATATCATAATGGAAAGGTATTCTGATATGGTCTACTCCCCATTCTTTCATAGCAATAATGTCGTCCTCTCTCACATAGTTATCTCTAAAGAGTTCAAACCATTGATCTGCTAGGGAAGCGCCCAAGAGTTCCGTTATTTTTTCTCTGATGGCAGTTGGTCCATAACCCCCTGGCATTCTGAACATGTACCCCTC
>Ga0181564_10000850_pt1 | contig 27192 bp, 24 predicted proteins | sample 011ome_24_FD_134512 | JGI IMG/M metagenome (GOLD analysis project Ga0181564, IMG submission 134512) | Coastal salt marsh microbial communities from the Groves Creek Marsh, Skidaway Island, Georgia - 011513CT metaG (megahit assembly) | ecosystem: Environmental > Aquatic > Marine > Intertidal... | reverse complement strand
TCGCAGGCGAGGATGCGCGCGGGAATCTCGCCGCTGTCATAGAGCTGGACAGTTATCCCGACGACGCGGTGTTACAGGCCCAGGCGACTGAGATCGGCGCCCCTGCAACCGCCTTTCTGCGCCCGCGGGATTCGCAAGACGCATTTGATGTGCGCTGGTTCAGTCCGGAACAGGGGATCGTTCTGTGCGGCCATGGCGCATTGGCCGCAGGGCATGCGGCGCTTTCGCAAACGCAGACCCACAGCGTGAACCTGCATACGGCAACCGGCAAAGTGCTGGGCATTACGAGAAATGGGCCTGACGCGTCTTATGAGCTGTCATTGCCTGCCCTGCCGACAATGCCGCACGAATGGCCCCAACTGGTCGCGGCGTTGGGCGCAGAGCCGCGCGAGCTGCGCTGGAATCCCGCAGGCTATGCACTGGCGATTTACGACCGACCTGAACAGGTTGCGGGGTTGAAGCCGGACATGACCGGCCTGGAAACACGCGGCAAAGTGCAGATTACGGCCAGCGCCGCGGGATCTCTTCCAGGCAGGAAATCCGACATTACCAGTCGCGTTTTTTCAAATGCCGGGCGCGAGGACGCGGCAACCGGGTCTGCCCATGCGGTGTTGACCCCATATTGGACTGAAAGACTTGGCAAGTCGCAACTGCATGCCTTTCAGGCGAGCGCGCGTGGCGGTGTGTTTGTTTGCCGGATGGATGCCGACCATGTGGTGCTGAGCGGCCGATGTATAGAGGTGCCTGACGCTATCTGACGGGGTAGAGCTCCATCACGTCAGCCACTTCCTGCAGCATGGCGATGCGTTCTTCGCGATTGGAGTGGCCCAATCTCACGACTGTCAGGTGCTGCTCGGGTGAGACAATCACATATTGGCCCATGTGGCCAATCAGTGAGAACATGGAGTGCGGAGTACGGTCTGGGAATAGCGGGTGCTCCGCCTCCGGATCATCGAGAGGATGATTGAGCCAGGTCTGAAAGCCATAATGCGGGCTGCGCGGGCTTGATGTGATCATGGCATGCACCCAGCGGCTTGGGACCAATTGCTCTCCGCCGGGTGACGAGCCCTTGCGCCGCAGGAATTCGCCCAGCTTCGCCCAATCACGCGCATTGCCATGGATCAGCGATCCACCAATCAATGTGCCTGAGGCGTCAAATTCCGGCACCATGCTATCCATGCCCAGCGGGCCAAAAAGCCGGGCTTCCAGGAAATCCGCAACAGCCTGCCGCCGCGCATCGGGATGTTCACTGGTCGTAAGTGCACGGGCAGCAATATCGGCCAGGATGACGCTGGTGTTGGACGAATATTCAAACTTTGCTCCGGGCTCTTCTTCAAGCGGTTGCTCCTTGGCCCAACGCGCCATGTCGTCCCGGCCATCCAGAAACAACATGCGCACCTCGCTCGACTCGTACGGGGGATCGCCCGCCTCGGTGTGGCGCAAGCCGCTGCGCATTTGCAGCAGCTGACGCAATGTGATCTCTCCGCGCGGATCGCCGGGTCGCTGCCACATCGCCACCGGCGCGCTTTCATCCAAGCTCAGACGGCCGTCTGCCACCAGCATGCCGATCATGATTGCAGAGACAGTCTTGGCCATCGACCAGCTGATCATGCGGGTGTCTGGGCCGTACCCCTCACCATATCGCTCAGCCGCGATCTCACCGTTTTGCATGACAATAAGAGCGCGGGTTTCGCCAAGCCCATCTCGAGAGAACAGATCGTCGACTTCGCGCGCAAGCTCTTGAGTGGGCGCGCCAGCGTTTTGCGTAACCGCTGCAAGCGCGGCTTCGTCGAGCGGGGCGGGTTTTTGCGGCACATCCGCGCACGAAGTGAGGGCTGGCAGCAAAGCGAGAGTGGCGATAGGGAGAGGCGACCGCTTGATATTCATCGCGCCTAATTCGCGCACCGCAATAGGATTGGCAATGGCAAAATCTTCCGCACGAACTGCCTCACGATCATCTGGCCGTGGTTGGATCGTATTGCTCCTGCTTGTGGCGGTATTAGCAGCCGCCGGATGGTATTTCCGCGAACCAGCGCAGGGTTATGCGCAAACAGCGACCGCCTATTCCGCGCGTGTGGCATGCTCGTGCAGATTTGTGGCCGGGCGCGATCTGGAAGATTGCGAGAAAGACAAGCTGGCCGGTATGGAGCTTGTTACGCTGACCGAAGATGTCGCTGCGCAATCGGTTACCGCGCGTTTCCCGCTGATTTCCCATGACACAGCCTCTTTCCGCGAAGGATATGGCTGTGTGCTGGAGAAATGGGAAAGCTAAGCGCGCCTACGCCGCGCTAGTTGTGCTTTCGATCCAGCCGCCGCCGACCACGCGCTCTCCCGCGTAGATCACCGCAGCTTGACCAGGCGCAACACCAAATTCGGGATTGGCAAAGCGGATCGTCGTGGTGGCGCCGTCTCCCAGTGGCCCGTCCAGAGTAATCGGCACAGGTTTGGCCAGACTGCGCACTTTAGCCGTCAGCGGCGCATCTGGCAGCGGCCCGCTGCGATTTGTCTCGATCACTGTCGCCGAAGATACCGCCAGCATGATCTTGGGGCCGACTTTGACGGCACGATTGGCCGCATCAAGCCCTACCACATAAAGCGGTTCGGGCTGTCCGCCAATGTCCAGACCGCGGCGCTGGCCAACTGTGTAATGAACAATGCCCTTGTGTTCGCCCAGCGTCTCGCCGGTTTGCGCGTGGACGATCGGACCGGAAGCGCCGCCCTCTGGCCGCATCTTCTTCACGATCTTGGCATAGTCACCGTCCGGCACAAAACAGATGTCCTGGCTGTCTGGCTTGTTGGCATTGCGCAGCCCAGCCTGTTCAGCCAGTTCGCGGACCTGCGATTTAGGCAAGCCGCCCAGTGGGAAGCGCAGATAGTCGAGCTGGTCTTCGGTCGTTGCGAACAAGAAGTATGACTGATCGCGCGCCGGATCGAGTGCGCGATGCAATTCCGGCCCTGCTGCACCGATATGTCGCCGCACGTAGTGGCCGGTGGCGAGGCAATCGGCCCCCAGCTCACGTGCCATCTTGAAAAGATCGGTGAACTTGGGCCCCATATTACAGCGTATGCACGGCACAGGGGTGCGCCCGGCAAGATATTCATCGGCAAACTGTTCGACCACGTCTTCGCGAAATGCGCTTTCGTGATCGAATACATAATGCGCAATGCCCAGACGATCAGCGACATTGCGCGCGTCGGAAATGTCATCGCCAGCACAGCAAGCGCCCTTGCGCTCGGTTGCCGCGCCATAATCATACAACTGCAATGTGATGCCGATGACTTCTGCATTGCTCGCAGCGGCAAGCGCGGCCACAACAGACGAATCAACACCGCCCGACATAGCAACAACTATGCGGCTTTCGCTCGCCGGTTTTGGCAAGTCGAACAAAGCTTCGGGCGTCAACCCTGCTGAAAGATCCATAGCGATGGTCATGATTGGCAGCGCCCCTACACGTGTTGGTGGCTCAATTCCAGTGATCTGACATTACACCGCCGGGCGCGGCCTAATCCTAAACACAGGGTAAACCGCGGCTTTACCTAATCTTGAGAAGCTTGGGTTTAAAGCGCTGATCATGATGTTCGATTCTCGAATCACACCCATTGCCACCAAAGGCGCATCGCAGAGCACAGCCCTGCGCGCATTCGGCTGGCACGAGCTGACTGCGCGGATCAATGCCGCGCGTGATCTGCGCCATGAACTGTCTGGCGAAGCAACCTTGATGACTTCCAGCTTTGCAGATGCCGCCGCCGGCTATTTTGCTTTCGGCAAGCAAGGCAAACGGGACGTTAACCCTAATGCTTTAGATGCGGGAAAAGCTTGTCATGGCAAAGACATCGTTGACGGTTGTGATGCGAGAACAAGCGAAGCAAGAGAGATAAATGATTGAGAACCAAGACATTCGGCCGGCTCAGGTGATTGGCCCCCTCGGGGAGCCGCTGACCACAGATGATCTGCCGTCGCCAGAGACCAAGCGATGGGTCGCTCGCCGCAAGGCGGAAGTGGTCGTGGCCGTCAACGGTGGCCTTCTGACAATCGATGAAGTTCTTGATCGCTATGGTCTGACGCTGGAAGAGTTTGCTTCATGGCAACGTGCCGTGGACCGCTCTGGCATGCAGGGCCTCCGGGTGACTCGTATTCAGCACTACCGCGCTCTGTACGAGCGTCAGCTCAAATACTGACCACGCAAATCACTGAAAATACACACACGGCCTAATAGGCACAGCCTTCTCGCGCTGTTTGTGATTCTGTCGCTGATCAGCGAACCCACATAGCTCGCCTTGCTTGGACGAGCCTCTCCGGTCCATTGCTCGACATCTCCGAGAGCGTGCTGGAATTCTCGATTACTGGCCTTGTTGTGGCCGTGGCAGGCGCCGTCGTGCCAATGGGCATCATGAACCTGATTCGGTGTGCACGCTTGCGCTAAGCCGCATTCTAGCACTAAATTGTTGATTTTGATGAACGGGGACGTGCAATTAGCCGAGCATTTTTCGTGTGCGCGGGAACGAATCTAGAAGCCCCTCGTCGTAACACTATGTCGCTTGTCGAGCGGCGCATTGCGACACAGGATAGACACGTTTATTGGAAGTTGCGCAAGGTGAGTTATACGTATAACACACTTTGCGCAAAGGAAGTGCCATGAATTATGAATCCAATTTCAAGTCTGAGACGATCGATTCTATCCAGTCAGACTATGATCTCTCCGGTCAAACCGAGCATCCCTCGCGTTTGAAGTGGATCATTGCGGCTACCGTATTGATCGTTGCGCTCGTGGCCGCGCTTTATGTTTTCCTGACAAGCGGAGATGCGGCTCGCGAAGGGGCGGGCGATGACAGATCGCAGGCCCCTAGTGTGACCGTAATCGCGCCGGGCCGCACAGAAATGACCGGCTCGCTTGTGGCAACGGGAACTCTGGCTGCACGCCGGGAAATGCCGGTTGGTGTGGTTGGCGAAGGCGGTCGCGTTGTCTCAGTTCCTGTTGAACAGGGCCAGTGGGTGAAGGCCGGTCAGGTGCTTGCTTCGATTGACCGTTCGGTTCAGTCTCAACAAGCGCGCAGCGCGGAGGCGCAAATCGAAGTTGCCACAGCTGATGCCGATCTGGCGCAGGCAAATCTCGATCGTTCGCTACAACTGGTCGAGCGCGGGTTTGTTTCGAAAGCTCAGGTAGACCAGCTGACCGCGACACGTGATGCAGCGCGGGCCCGCGTTGCGGTGACGCGCGCGCAGTACAATGAATTGCTTGCCCGAAATGCGCGGCTGAACATCATTGCGCCAGCCGCGGGCCTCTTGCTTGAGCGTAATGTCGAGCCTGGCCAGACTGTTAGTACCGGTTCGGGCACACTGTTCCGTATCGCCAAGGGCGGCGAGCTGGAACTCAATGCCCAGGTTGGCGACAGCGAACTTGTGCGTCTCTCGGTTGGGCGCCCGGCTAAGGTTCAGCCCGTCGGTTCGGACGATGTATTCGAGGGCCAGATCTGGCAGATTGAGCCATTCATCGATGAACGCACGCGTCAGGGGACCGTTCGTATCGCGCTGCCCTATTCGCCAGAATTGCGTCCGGGTGGTTTCGCGACAGCTGAAATCAGCAGCGGTGTCGTAAATGCGCCGATGCTGCCGGAATCCGCAATACTCTCCGATCAGGAAGGCAGCTTTGTCTATATAGTGGACAAAGACAACAAGGCGCGTCGCCGCCGTGTCGAAACCGGTCTTGTAACAGACATTGGTATTGCGATCGCGTCCGGGCTCGACGGCACCGAGCAAGTCGTTTTGCGGGCTGGCGGTTTCTTATCCGATGGTGAATCGGTCTCACCGCAATTGCAACAAAAATAAAGCGAAAGGCTCCTCGTGAATTTTCGCAACATCTCAGCATGGTCAATCCGTAACCCGACCATTCCTCTCGTCCTGTTTGCATCATTGCTACTGGCAGGAATGCTTAGCTTCTACCGCCTGGATATTGTGAACAATCCTGACGTCGAATTTCCCGGCGTCCGTGTAAACATCTCGCAGCCTGGTGCTGCGCCCACCGAAATTGAAAACCAGATTACCCAGCAGGTCGAATCAGCAGTTCGTTCGCTCAACGGCGTCCGCAATATCAGTTCGACGGCCAGCGAAGGAAACTCGAGCACATTTGTCGAGTTCGAAATCGGCGTAGACCCAAATGTCGCTGTGGCGGATGTGAAGAACGCGCTCGACACAATACGCGGCAGTTTGCCAGACGGCATTCTTGAACCGCGCGTGAGCCGCGTTGATATCGCTGGCGGCTTCTTGGGCATTTTTGCCGTTGAAGCCAATGACATGACGATCGAGCAGCTAAGCTGGTTTATCGATGATACTGTCGCCAAGCGTTTGCTCGCCATACCGGGCATGGCAGAGGTGGGCCGGTTTGGCGGCGTGAACCGCGAAATCGAAGTCACGCTCGACCTCCAAAAGATGCAATCCCTGGGCGTCACCGCAAGCCAGATCAACCAGGTACTTCGCGTTGACAATATCGACGCAGCGGGCGGCATGGCAGAGGTTGGCGGAACGCGGCAATCGGTTCGCGTCTTAGGCAATGACGCAACCGCATTCGAACTTTCGCAACGCCAGATCCGCCTAACAAGCGGTGTCACAGTCAAGCTATCTGAGGTAGCGCGTGTGCGCGACGGCTTCTCCGAGCGCACTTCGATCAGCAAGGTACGCGGTAAGGAAGTGGTGAATTTTTTCATGTCCCGCGCAAAGGGCGCTTCAGACGTCACCGTTTTCGATCAGGCCAAAGTTGTGATCGAGGAGGTTCAGGCCGAAAATCCGAATGTGAAGTTCATTCCGCTTTTCAACACGGTCAAATACACTGAAAGCCAATACGAGAGCTCGATTGCAGCGATGGTCGAAGGCGCGATCCTGGCCGTGATCGTAGTGTTCTTCTTCCTGCGCGATTGGCGCGCGACGATGATTTCCGCGGTTGCTATCCCGCTTTCGGCCATCCCGACATTCTGGTTCATGGATTTGATTGGGTTCAACCTCAATTTCCTCTCGCTGTTGGCGCTCGGCCTGGTCGCCGGCGTGCTGGTTGATGATGCGATTGTGGAGATCGAGAATATCGTGCGGCATATGCGGATGGGCAAGTCTGCTTATCAGGCTTCGATTGATGCGGCGGATGAAATCGGCCTGCCGGTTGTGGCCACCAGTTTCTGTATCGTGGCGGTGTTCCTGCCGGTTGGCCTTATGCCGGGCGTGACCGGACAGTTCTTCAAAAACTTCGGCCTGACGGTTGTGATCGCGGTGCTGATGAGCCTGGCCGTTGCGCGTATGATCACGCCGATGCTGGCGGCCTATTTCCTGGAGGCAAAGGGCCATGCCGCGCATGGTGAAGGCAAGTGGATGGACCGCTATATGCAGGTCCTGCGCTGGTCGCTGAACCGTGGTACGATGCATGCGCGGCGTGAGGGATTGCCAGGACCAAAGCGTCGTTGGCTCTATGTAATCGCGTTTCTTTTGCTGATTCCAGTTCTCTTGGTGACGTCGGGCATAGCGGTCTTTGCCTCGTTTGGTGCGATGGATGGTTTGCAAGTCGCCTCGACAATTGCCGGTGGACTTACCGGAGGCGAACATTCATTCTTCTACGGCTGGATCCAGCGACCAATTCTCATCCTACAACTTGCTATCGCGACCGCCGTTGGCTTCGTTGCGTTGCTCCTTATATTTGGTTTGCTTGGTGTTGCGACGCGCCTGTTCGGAACTCGCTTAGCTAAGACATGGCAATATCTTTTCGCCCGCTTCTTCGATCACCGCGTCTGGATGTTGGGCCTCGGCTACTTCTCTTTCTTGCTTACCGTTTTGCTGTTTGGGCAGACACCTTTCCAACTTGAACCGGAAATTGATGACGAGAATGCGCAGATCGAAATCGAAATGGTGCCAGGCACCACTCTAGAGACCACCGAGCAAGTAGCCGAGCAAGTAGCTGATCTGCTTTACGAACAACAGGAAGTGCTTCGCGCTTTGGAGCGTGTGCAACAAGGCCAGGCGACGATCTACATCACTTTGAAGGATGACCGTGAGCGCAGCTCGATCGAGTTTGAGCGCGAAATGTCACCTATTTTAGCGCGCATTCCCGATGCGCGCGTTCGCTTCCAGAACCAGAATGGTCCTGGCCGCGGCAACGACAGCGGCCGCGCCTTGACCATCATGCTGGCCGGTTCGGATCCGGTCTTGCTGAACGAAACAGCTGCACGCTTGGTCGAGGAGATGAAGGGCCTTGACGAGATTGTTGCACCCCGGATCAGCGCGGATATTCCGCGCCCTGAAATAATCATTCGGCCACGAACCGAATTGCTATCCGAGCTCGGCATTTCGACAGTTGCGTTGAGCCAGACGATCCGGATCGCGACAATGGGAGAAATCGAGCAAAATTCTGCCAAATTTTCGCTATCTGATCGCCAGATTCCGATTCGCGTGCGTTTGCCCGAGGGGGACCGCCGTGACCTTACCACGCTGCAGAACATGCCAGTGCCCACCAATGCAGGTACGTCTGTACCGCTTGGGACAGTGGCCGACATCACTTTCGGCGCAGGACCAACCCGTATTCAACGTTACAACCAGAATCGCCGTGTTTTCGTTGGCGCCGATTTGGCGAGCGGCGTCCTGCGGGGCGATGCGATGCAACTGGTCAACGCGCTGCCAACATTGCAGGATTTGCCGCAAGGGGTGATCCGCGACGCTGTTGGCCAGGATGAGCTTCAAGCTGAGCTGCTCGAAAATTTCGCAGCTGCGCTTGTCGCAGGGATATTGCTGGTCTTCGGCGTCTTGGTGCTGCTCTATAAACGTTTGATGAGCCCGCTCGTCAACATGACCTCGCTGGCGCTGGCGCCGTTGGGCGGCATCTTCCTGGTGTGGCTGGTGGGACAACCGCTCTCCATGCCGGTGTTGATCGGCACCTTGCTGTTGCTCGGCATCGTCTCGAAGAACTCGATCCTGCTGATCGATTTCGCGATCGAAGAGATCGCGAATGGTACGCGTAAACTCGATGCAATCATGGAGGCCGGGCACAAGCGTGCGCAGCCGATTGTGATGACGACCGTCGCCATGACCGCTGGTATGGTGCCGACTGCCATCTCGCTTACAGGTGACGGCGCGTGGCGCGCACCGATGGGCACCGTGGTGATCGGCGGCCTGATCCTGTCGACGCTGCTGACCCTGCTGATTGTGCCTGCGGGTTTCAGTCTGGCGGATGGTTTGGAAAAACGGATCGGCCCGTGGATGCGCCAGCGGTTCCTGACCTATCGTCCGGACGAGCATGGCGAGGGTACCGGCGGCGACGCTGTTCCAGGGGTGCAACCTGCAGAGTAATTTGCGAATAGTTGTGCTAGGCGGCTGATCATGGCGACCAGCGCTCTACCTCACGCATACAAGTTCGGCGGCGAACCGCTGACGGCGGATCGCGCACGGCGCATGCGCTGGACGGCCACAGGCCTGCTCGGCGTTATGGCGGTGCTGTTCTTCACCACGCATGGTCTGGTGGGCGATCACTGGGCCTGGGGCTATGTTAATGCCTTTGCGGAAGCGGCCATGGTCGGCGGACTGGCAGACTGGTTCGCGGTGACCGCACTGTTCCGCCATCCGCTGGGCATTTCTATTCCGCACACTGCGATTATTCCGGAAAACAAAGACCGGATCGCGGACACCATGGCGCAATTCCTGCGCGAGAACTTCCTCACGCCCGCCGTTGTTGCGCGGCGCATGGCGGGGATGAACGTGGCCAAGGCGGTCGGCGAATTCCTCACCGATCCTCCGTCTAGCCTTGAAGAGGGCGATGGCCCGTCACGCCTGACGGGCGGCGTGTCTGAACTTCTCGCCGAAGTACTCGAATCGCTCGATCCGGATCGCTTGGGCAATCAGGTTCGCGCGGGGCTTGGCAATCAATTTGCCAAGATCGATGTATCACCGCTCGTCGGGCGCATGCTCGAGGGTGCGATTGCCGATGGGCGCCATATGCCGCTGATGGATGGTTTTATCCGCTGGGCAGGGCTGACGCTGGAAGACAATGAAGGCACGGTCCGTGATATCATCGAATCGCGCGCGAATGCCGTGATGCGCTGGACCGGGCTGGATGAGCGGATTTCCACCTCTGTGCTTGATGGGCTCTACAAGCTGCTGGCCGAAGTTCTGGTCGATCCCGAACATCCCATTCGCAGCAAGATTGAAGAGGGCTTGGAAAAACTCGCAAGCGATCTTCAGTATGATCCCAAAACGCGCGAGCGGGTGGAATCGATGAAGCGTGACCTGATCGAGAATCCCGCGGTGGCCGAATGGTGGATGGGCGTTTGGGAGCGTATCCGCCAATCGCTGATCCGCCGTACGCGTGATCCGGAAAATGCTTTGGGCGGGGAGATGCGCAAGCTGCTAGGCGAGATGGGCAGCGCGATGCAACAGGACCTTCGTTTGCAGCTTCAGATTAACAGGCTTGCGCGGCGCACAATGGTCGGCGTTGCGACCCGATATGGCGGGCAGATCGTGCAGCTGGTGTCAGAAACGGTCAAGCGTTGGGATGCGGTAACGATTACCGGCCGTGTCGAAAGCGCGGTCGGCCGCGATCTGCAGTTCATCCGCATCAACGGCACGATCGTGGGCGGCCTGGTGGGGATGACGCTGCACTTTATTGTCGGGTGGATGTGAGCGGAGCTGCGCTTTAGCTAACGCGATAGATGATATTGGTCTGATAGAAAGATCGCATCGGATTGCCTCCCTTGTCCAAAGCTGGTTCAAACTCGGCGCGTCGCATTTCTCTACAAGCAGGGGGGTCAAGCGATTCCGCGATAGTTGCCTTGTCCAAGATACAATCCGAGATGGAGCCGTCTTCTTCCACTGTCACCCGGAGACGGATGATGCCGCTCTCACCGCGCCGTAGCGCTTGCAACGGGTAGGTTGCTTGAATGCGCCGCACAACGGCCCGCTCATTCGTCCATCTGGGCAATCGACTCATGGTTTCATGCGCCGCACGATCCAGCCCCCAAGCTTCGACGAAATTGAGTGCACATTCGTTCATAACCGTGACTGCTTCACCGAGGTCGCCGGTATTGAATACGACATTTCGCTTGCCATAGCTCACCGAAATCGAGTCGATCTCAGAGGCTGCTTCGACATCAAGTCGGGGCAAAGGTGCCTTGCGCCGTTTTTCTTCCGCGTCGCCTTCGGTTTCGGGCCTGACCCTAAAGTTCATGTTGGAAAAGATCAGAGATGCACCCACACCCTCAGTGTTGCCAAGCATCGGCATTTGATCGGTCATTGGCTCAAATTCACCAAACTGGATTTCTATGCGATCCGGCCGCCTGAATCGTTCGAATGCCGGTCCAATCGCCATGAATCCAAAGCTCGATTTTGGGCCACCCTGTTCAATGAAAAGCAGATGTCTGTCTTCACCTTCGCCAAATGCCCTTGCCAGGCGACACTTCTCTTCGCCGAAATCCACACTCCAATAGCTGCTTGGTTCAAGGATCACCGTGTCGTCATCAGCCGTCGCAGGCGCAGCGATGCCGATTGATCCTGCTACCAAGACAAGTCCCAAAGCGCGCATAAAACAAAACCTCCGACGTGCTTCCTAGCCCGCCGGAGGTTCCATTCAACCCTAAGGTTTCCTGTAGTTCTAAAGTTTTTCAGTCAGTTCCGGCACAGCCTTGAACAGGTCAGCGACAAGGCCGATGTCCGCCACCTGAAAGATCGGGGCGTCTTCATCCTTGTTGATGGCGATGATGGTCTTTGAATCCTTCATGCCAGCGAGGTGCTGGATCGCGCCGGAAATACCGATCGCGACGTAGACCTCCGGTGCCACGATCTTGCCGGTCTGGCCGACCTGGTAATCATTCGGGACATAACCTGCGTCCACCGCAGCGCGCGACGCGCCGATCCCTGCGCCCAGCTTGTCAGCAAGCGGCGTGATCGTTGCTTCGAAGGTTTCCGAGTCCTTGAGTGCGCGGCCGCCCGATACGATCACCTTTGCGCTGGTCAGTTCAGGACGCTCGCTCTTGGCGATCTCGGAGCTGACGAAGCTGGATGTGCCTGCATCGTCTTTGCTTCCAACCGCTTCGACATTGGCTGAGCCGCCTTCAGGGGCGGCCTTGTCAAACGCTGTGCCGCGAACGGTGATGACGAGCTTTGGATCGCTCGATTCCACAGTGGCGATCGCATTACCTGCGTAGATTGGACGGGTGAATGTCTTCTCGCCCTCGACCGACAGAATGTCCGAGATTTGCATCACGTCGAGCAATGCGGCGACCCGCGGCGCGATGTTCTTACCCGTCGTAGTTGCGGGCGCGAGGAACGCGTCATGGATATCCATCAGGCCAGCGACCAATGGCGCAACATTCTCTGCCAGCGCGTGCTCGTAAGCAGCGTCGTCTGCTAGATGCACCGTGCCAACGCCTGCGATCTTGGCGGCTTCGTCTGCCACGCCTGCGCAGCCCGAACCAGCGACCAGCAGGTGCACTTCGCCCAGTTTTGCCGCAGCGGTAACGACCGCCAGCGTTGCGTCCTTAACGCTTGAATTGTCGTGTTCGACCCAAACGAGAGTTTTCATGGTTCTTTCTACCTTTCCTGTCCGGGTTTCTTACGCGATGCCGAGAGCTTTGATCTTGGCGACCAGAGCATCAACATCTTCGACCTTTTCACCGGCCTGGCGAACCGGCGGCTCGGAGACATTGGTGGTGATGAGGCGTGGGGAGATGTCCACGCCGTAGTCAGCCGGGCTCTTCGTATCGAGCGGCTTCTTCTTCGCCTTCATGATGTTAGGCAGCGAAGCATAGCGCGGCTCGTTGAGGCGCAAGTCCGTGGTAACAATCGCTGGTAGCGAAAGCTTTACGGTTTCCAGACCGCCGTCGATCTCGCGCTTCACAATCACGCTGTCGCCATCCACCTCAACGGTGTTGGCGAAGGTGCCTTGCGGGCGGCCCATCAGGGCGGCGAGCATCTGACCGGTCTGGTTGCTGTCGTCAGAGATTGACTGCTTGCCGAGCATCACGATGCCCGGGCCTTCTTCCTCAGCAATGGCTTTGAGGATTTTCGCAACCGCGAGCGGCTCTACATCAACGCCGTCTTCCACCTCGACCAGAATCGCGCGGTCTGCACCCATGGCGAGCGCGGTACGCAGCGTTTCCTGCGCCTTGGCCGGGCCGACAGAGACTGCAATGATCTCTTCTGCCTTGCCAGCTTCCTTAATACGAATCGCCTCTTCAACGGCGATTTCATCGAAGGGGTTCATGCTCATCTTGACGTTGGCCAGGTCTACGCCTGAACCATCCGCCTTGACGCGCGGCTTCACGTTATAGTCGATCACCCGCTTGACGGGGACGAGGATTTTCATGGGATTTCCTTCCTCTTGAATAGCTCGGAGCTCACCTAGCTTGCGTTTACGTAAACGTCAAGTCAGGCAAGGCCTCGAGAATCTCTAAAAATGCGTGACTGTCACTCGCCGTCTCAGCGCTTCAGGTCAAGGATTCGTTCCGCCGAGCTGGACTAGCCATTTGGTCAGGGATAGCCTGCGGAATGATCGGGAGAAGGCGATGAAACTGAGCAAGCGTATGATGCTGGTTATGGCTGCGGCGCTTTCGGCCGCACCTGCAGCGAGCGAAGAACCGCAGATGGAAACGCGAATAGGCGAGAAGGATTTCGTTTCACCGCCTGCCACAATCGGCCAGCTGGACTGGCTCGTGGGTCAATGGGCAGGCGAAGGCATTCAAGGCGCGCCCGCTATGGAAAGCTGGCTACCGCCGATTGGCGGCACGATGGTGGGCACCTTTGTGCAGGAGACAACCGAAGGCGCGATCATGTTCTCTGAGCACATGTACATTCTGCCTCAGGACGGCAGCCTTGCGCTCAAGCTAAAGCACTTCAATGCCGACCTGACGGGCTGGGAAGAGAAGGATGATATGCTCACCTTTCGCCTCGTCGCTATCGAGCCTTGTGCAGCCTATTTCAACGCGCTGACACTGCGCTGTGCCGATCCGGATAATCCGGGCGAAGGGCTAGTAGCTGCTGTACGGATGCAATCCGGTGGGGAGCTGAGTTTTCGGTTTGACCGAATGGTGGGGCCAGGTGCGTCGTCCATTGAGCGCTGTCTCGATGCTGTTTCCACCGTAGAGATAAACGAATGCCTTGCGGCGACTCTAAGGCGTGCAGACGGCCATCTCGCTCGTTACCTCGCCGCGGCGATTGAGCGGGCAAAAGACGAATCGGTTCTCGTGGCTAAGATCAAGGCAAGCGACGACACCTTTATCGCGTATCGTGAAAGTGAATGCGATGCAGTTTATGAGAATTGGAAAGGTGGAACGATAAGGGGCGCGATGGCTCTTGATTGTAAGATCGCTATGACCGACCGGCGCACGCACACAATCTGGCAAAACTGGCTGACATACATGGACGGAGCTCCACCAATTTTGCCTGAACCCGGGCCGACGCGGTAGCGCCGCCCAAAAGAAAGGCCCCGCCAGCGAATGCCGGCAGGGCCTTTCAAATACTTCGCGAATTTGACGCTTAAGCTGCTTGCTTCACCTCAGCCACGATCTTCTTCGCGGCATCGCCCAGATCATCGGCCGGAACGATCGGCAGGCCGGAAGTGGCGAGGATCTCCTTGCCTTGCTCGACATTGGTGCCCTCGAGGCGAACAACCAGAGGTACACTTAGGTCGACTTCCTTGGCCGCAATCACGATACCTTCCGCAATCGTGTCGCAGCGCATGATCCCGCCGAAGATATTGACCAGGATGCCTTCGACTGCCGGGTCTTTCAGGATGATCTTGAACGCCGCAGTGACCTTTTCGGTTGTCGCACCGCCGCCCACGTCAAGGAAGTTCGCCGGGAAGGCGCCGTTCAACTTGATGATGTCCATCGTCGCCATGGCAAGTCCTGCGCCATTAACCATGCAGCCGATGTTGCCGTCCAGCTTGATGTAAGCGAGGTCATACTCGCTCGCTTCGACTTCAGCGGGATCTTCCTCGGTTACGTCGCGCAGTTCTTCGACGTCCTTGTGACGGAACAGCGCATTGCCATCGAAGCTCATCTTGGTGTCGAGCACCAGCAGCTGGCCATCCTCGGTCTCGACCAGCGGGTTGATCTCCAGCATTTCCATGTCGAGATCTATAAAGGCTGTGTAGAGCTGCTTGGTCAGCTTCTGGCACTGCTTGTTGAGATCTCCGGTCAGTTTCAGTGCGAAGGCAGCCGCGCGGCCATGATGCGGCATGAAGCCTTGGGCCGGGTCGATAGTGATCGTGGTGATCTTTTCCGGCGTATTGTGCGCTACATCTTCAATGTCCATCCCGCCTTCGGTCGAGACAATCATCGCAACGCGGCCCGATGCACGGTTGACCAGCATCGACAGGTAGTATTCCTTCGCAATATCAACACCATCGGTAACGTACAGGCGGTTGACCTGCTTGCCGGCGTCACCCGTCTGGATGGTCACCAGCGTGTTGCCGAGCATTTCCTTGGCATGCGATTCGACTTCTTTAATGCTTCTTGCCAGACGAACACCGCCGCCTGCGTCCGGGCCCAATTCCGAAAACTTGCCCTTGCCGCGGCCACCCGCGTGGATTTGCGCCTTCACGACATAAAGCGGTCCGGGCAGTTTCTTTGCGCCTTCAACAGCTTCTTCAACTGTGAGCGCAGCGTGGCCGGCAGGGATGCCGATGCCATATTTCGCGAGAAGTTCTTTTGCCTGGTATTCGTGGATATTCATGGGGAGGCCGTTTCCTTTGCTTGAGGCTTTCCGCTGGAATGTTTCGCAAAGCGCCTAAGCATGGATTCGCCGCCTTGAAAAGCAGACTTTGGGCGCGCAGTGCCAAGACTGACACTTTGAAGGGTAACCCATAGTCTTGATCGATAGCGACCGCCTTGAATCCATTGTCCGTGAAGCTGGCCGGATCGCTTGTGATCTATGGCCGGGCAATGGACATGCGCTGGACAGTTGGGAGAAAGAACCCGGATCGCCCGTTTGCGAGGCGGATCTGGCGGTTGATGCATTCCTGAAGCGCGAACTGGGCGCGTTGCTGCCTTCCGCCGGTTGGCTGTCGGAGGAGACCGGAGATGCGCCCGAGCGCCTGAATCGTGGTTTGATCTGGTTGGTCGATCCGATCGACGGCACGCGTGATTTTGTGCGCGGTCGCACCGGTTGGTGTGTGTCGGTAGCGTTGGTCAGTTCAGGCAAGCCGCTTATCGGCATGTTGTGCGCACCTGCCCGCAAAGAAGAGTGGCTAGGCGTCGCAGGCAAAGGAGCGTGGCGCAACGGAGCGGCACTGCGCGCGTCGCGGCGCAGCGTTTTTTCGGGCGCGCGCGTTCCGATTGACCAATTGCCTCATGCAGACAGCGATCTTGTGATTGTCGACAAGCCAAACTCGATCGCCTTGCGGATTGCGATGGTTGCGGCGGACGAGGCGGATCTGGTCGCAACGCTGCGCTGGGGCTATGAGTGGGACATTGCCGCGGCAACCTTGATCGCGCGTGAGGCCGGTGCAGAAGTCACAGACGCTTTTGGCGGGCCGCTCGCCTACAACAAACGCGATCCGCGCGCCTTTGGCGTTCTGGTTTGTACCCCTGAGATTCATGGCGATGCAGTCGCGCGACTAGCGGATCGCGCAGCGGAACTGGCCCCAACAACAAAGGGCCAGCGCTAAGGCCGGCCCTTCGCTTGTTTCAAAAGCTGTAGGCTTAGTAACCCTGCTGGGTTTGCGCCTCCCGCACATCCTGTTCGTCGAACGGAATGATCTTGATCTCGACCCGGCGATTGCGCGCGCGTCCTTCTGCAGTGTCATTCGATGCGACCGGCAAAGTCTCGCCAAAGCCCTGCCAGTGGATTCGCGCTTGCGAGACGCCGCGCGACTGAAGGTAGTTGGCAACGGTTTGCGCGCGGCGCTCTGACAATGTCTGGTTGAATGCATCCGAACCGGTCGAGTCGGTGTGGCCATACACATCGATCAGACTGTTGGGATATTGCACCAGATTTTCCGCTACGCCGTCTAGCGTGCTACGGAAGCCGGGGTTCAGCGTCGCGCTGCCAACATCGAATGTCACATTTTCGGGCAGGTTGAGCAAGATCGCCTCGCCATTGTCGACTTCAGTGACTTCAACGCCAGAGCCTTCGGTCTCTTCTTTCAGCTCCTTGATCTGCTGATCCATTGTGTAGCCGGCGTAACCGCCCGCTGCGCCGCCAGCCACCGCGCCGACAATACGTCCGGTCTTGCCGCCAATTGCGCCGCCAAGCAGCCCGCCCAGGACTGCGCCCCCGACACCGCCAATGGCTGTGCGTGAGACTTTGCGCTCGCCGGTGTTGGGGTCCGTGACACAGGCACTGGTGCCCAACAGCGATGCCGCCGCCAGGCTCGAAAGCATAATTTGTGATGTTTTCATCAAGATTCTCTTCTGCATCAAATCGGCGGATTGCCGAATCGGCCCCCAGCGACCGAACTTCCCCCAAAGCAGAGATCGCTAATGCCACAGTTTCTAGGCGCTTAAGGCTTGCTGCGCAATGAAGCTGGCAAGCGCGCTGATTTGTGCTAGCGGTTTATGCGTGACACCGTTTCCTTGGCCTGATGCCCTCATTATTGCTTGCCTGATCGTGCTCAATGGCGTGTTTGCCATGTCCGAGCTGGCGATTGTATCGGCTAAGCCTGCGCGCCTGAAGGGCAAGCGAGACAAAGGCTCGGCCGGTGCGAAGGTTGCGCTGCAGTTGGCGGCTGATCCCGGCAAGTTTCTCTCGACCGTGCAGATCGGGATCACACTGGTGGGCATTATCGCCGGTGCCTATTCTGGGGCGAGTCTGGGCGGGCCAGTGGGCGAGCGGATGTTGGCCTTGGGCGTCCCGCCTGAATGGGCCGGTGATGCCGGGTTTGCGCTTGTGATCGCGCTGACGACATATTTCAGCCTCGTGGTAGGCGAGCTTGTGCCCAAGCAGTTGGCCTTGCGGCATGCCGTACCGATCGCGGTAGCAATGTCGCGCCCTATGGCGCTTGTGGCCAGAATTGCCGCGCCGCTCGTCTGGGTGTTGGATACATCGTCTGGTTTGCTGATTCGTTTGCTGGGCATGCGTCCGGGTGGGCAGTCGTCTGTGACCGCTGAAGAACTGCATATGATCTTCGCTGATGCAACGCGTTCAGGCACGATCGAGGAAGATCAGCATCAGATCCTGACCGGTGTTGTGCGTTTGGCAGAACGGCCAGTACGCGAATTGATGACGCCGCGTACTGAGCTCGACTGGATCGATGTCAGCGCGGACGAAGCAGCGATCCGCCAGGCAATCGAAGACAGCCCGCATTCTTTGCTGCCAATCGCGGACGGATCGCCCGACAATGTTCTGGGCGTTGTGAAAGTGCGCGAAGTTCTTGGCGCGCTGGTGGCGGGAAAGAAGGTGTCCTTGAAGCGGCTGATGCGCAAAGCGGAAGTCGTCCCCGATCAGCTTGATGCCATGGACGCGCTGCGCGTGCTCCAACAATCTGAAGTCGCAATGGCGATGGTTCATGATGAATATGGCCATCTGGATGGTATCATCACACCGGTCGATCTGCTCACCGCAATGGCCGGCGAATTTGCCAGCGATCAGGATGAAGGTGATACGCCGCTGCTGGTCGAGCGCGAGGATGGATCGCTATTGGTGTCGGGATCGCTATCGGCCGATGCGCTCGCGGACCGTTTGGGCATCGAATATGACGTGAACCGGGAGTTCGGCACTGCGGCCGGTTACGTATTGTCAGTCCTGAAACAGCTACCTGTCGCAGGAGATCATTTCCACGATCAGGGCTGGCGCTTTGAGGTTGTCGATATGGACGGTCGTCGGATCGACAAACTCTTGATTAGCCAGGAATAACGGCAGTCGCTGATGCGCCTGCACCTTCAGGTGCAGCGATGATGTCGCGCGTAACAGAGCCCTTGGCGACCGTATTGGTCTGCGGGTCACCCACTGAAGAGCGGATGCCGGGCGCCGCTGTGCCCGCGCGGTCCAGCGCGCTGGTTTCTACCTGACTGCGCGGGGCAGGGCCGCCAAACAGGGCTTCCAACGCCTGTTCTTGCGTCGAGCCATCGCCAGGGCGCGGTGCACCCGGAGCTGGCGGAACAAGATTGAAGTCTGGCGGAACCACCAAAGGTGCCTGACGTTGCACAGCAAACTCGTCTGGTCGTTCGCGGTTCAAAAAGCCGCCACCGCCGCATCCGGCCAGCATGGCGCTGGTCGCGATCAGGAGAATTGGTGTCTTTAGGCTAGGCATTGTGTTCACTCCACGGGCCGCGCGCGCGGCCCTTCTTCAGCAACTTGTTCAGCTTGACGTTCCTTGTCGCTTACGAAGAAGCTTCGCACAAGGATTATCACTACGCCGATGGTGATAGCGGCATCAGCGACATTGAAAATGAGGAATGGGCGGAAATCCCCGATATGAAAATCGGCATAGTCGAGCACATAGCCGAACCGCGTGCGGTCCACGATATTGCCCAGCGCGCCGCCCAGGATCATGCCTAGGCCGATAATGTCACCCAGCAATCGTTCGCGGAACATCCATACAGCAACGACGATGGCGATCAGCGCAGTCACGCCCACAAGGATCCAGCGCATTTCTTCGCTGGTTGCTTCGAACAGGCCCAGCGAAACGCCGCGGTTATGAACCCGTGTGAGGTCAAAGAACGGCAGCAAATCCATCTTGTCGAGTTCGCGCGATAGGCCAAGCGGGCCATCTACCAGCCATTTGATGAACTGGTCGCTGACAAAGATCAGCGCGGCAATGCCAAGCCCGATCATGCGGTTGCGGGTGAGGAATTCGTTCATTCCGCTGCGTCCATTTGGCTGACAGCATCGTCGCACCGCCCGCATAGCTCGCCATCTTCCGAAACTTCGGGAAGCAAGCGCCAGCAACGGCCGCATTTGTGATTATTGGTCTTGGTGACAGTCACACTGTCGCTATCGCTGCACGTGACTGACGCTGTGATGAACAATTCGGCCAAATCTGCATCGCTGAAGCCTTCTGGCACCGCATTGGCAGGCACCCTCACTTCGGCCTCCAGACTGGAACGGATCACTTTCTCGCGGCGCAGTGGCTCGATCGCTTCGTTCACGCGCTCACGCAGATCGCGAAGCATCTCCCAACGCTCACCATCAGCGGTCACGCCCGGCACCGCTGGCCATTCGAGCAAATGCACGCTGCCGCCATCGGGATAGCGCGTGCTCCAGACTTCCTCTGTGGTGTAAACCAGCACCGGCGCGGCATAGCGCACCAGCGCATGGAACAGCAGGTCCAGCACGGTGCGATAGGCATTGCGCGTCGTCGAGTCAGGCCCGTCGCAATAGAGCGTGTCTTTGCGGATATCGAAGAAGAACGCGCTCAAGTCTTCATTGCAGAAATCGACCAGCAGCCGCGTGTAGGCGTTGAAGTCGTAATCATCGACCGCCTTGCGCAGCTTGCCGTCGAGATCCGCCAGCAGCGCCAGCACATAGAGCTCCAGCTCCGGCACTTCTCCGGCATCGCCCATATCGCCAACAAAGCCGTCAAGCGCGCCGAGCAGATAGCGGAACGTATTGCGCAGCTTGCGGTACTGGTCGCCCACACCTTTCAGGATTTCATCGCCGATGCGGTGATCCTCGGTGAAATCGACCGACAGCGCCCACAGGCGAATGATATCCGCGCCATATTGCTCCATCACCTTTAGCGGGTCGATGGTGTTGCCGAGCGACTTCGACATCTTCTTGCCCTTGGCATCCATGGTGAAGCCGTGGGTAAGGATTTGGTCGTAAGGCGCACGGCCGCGGGTCGCGCAGCTTTCGAGTAGCGAAGACTGGAACCAGCCGCGGTGTTGGTCACTGCCTTCGAGATAGAGATTGGCGGGCCACTGCAGGTCGGGCCATTTGCCACTTTCCAGCACAAAGCTGTGCGTGCAGCCCGAGTCAAACCACACGTCCAAGATGTCGGTGACCATCTCGAAGTCGTCGGCGTTGTAATCGGCTCCGAGGAATTCCTGCGCGCGCGCCTCTTCCCACGCGTCGACGCCTTCCTTGTGCACGGCGGCGACGATGCGTGCATTCACGGCTTCATCGCGCAGGTAATCGCCGCTCTCGCGATTGACGAACAGCGTGATCGGGACACCCCAGGCACGCTGGCGAGACAGCACCCAGTCAGGGCGGCCCTCCACCATGCTGCCGATACGGTTGCGGCCTTTCTCTGGAACGAAGCGGACGCGGGCGATTTCCTCCATCGCGCGTTCGCGCAATGTGGGGGCAGCACAGATTGTCTCTTCAGACGGATCGATGGCGCCGCCTTCGCCTTCCCAGCTCTTGTCTTCGGCGCTCTTGGGCTCGAGCCAAGGCAAGTCCTTGTCCATCGGCACGAACCACTGAGGCGTGCAGCGATAGATGACCTTGGCCTTGGAGCGCCAGGAATGCGGATAGCTGTGCGCGTAATCGGCGGAGGCGGAAAGCAGCGCGCCCACTTCGCGCAAATCGCTGCAGATCGGGCCTTCGGGCGAATTGAACGGCTTGTTGATCACGCTGCGGCGGCGATCATCATTGCCGCCCAGCCACAGCCAGTCATCGCGATAACGCCCGTCATTCATCACCGCGAACACGGGCTCGATGCCGTGCGCTTTGCACAGCGCGAAATCGTCCTCGCCATGGTCGGGCGACATATGGACAAGGCCTGTGCCGCTATCGGTGGTGACGAAATCTCCGGACAGGAACGGGCGCGGCGTCGCGTAAAATCCGCCGAGTTTGTGCATCGGGTGGCGGGCTTTGGTTCCGGCTAGTTCTGAGCCTTTGATCCCGATTTCCTGATCAATATCGTAGCAGGATGTCGCGCCTGTATCATTCTGGAGACGACGAATTTCTTCGAGCTTTCGGTCCAAGAACTGCTGCTTTAGCGCACGAGCAACAAGGTAGAAGCGATAGCCGGAATCTTCATCATCTCGAGCCTGCTCTTCTGGCATAAAGCAGGCATTCAAGAGAACATACTCAACATCCGGCCCATAGGCCAAAGCCTGGTTGACCGGGATCGTCCAGGGCGTGGTCGTCCATATCACCGCATGCGCGCCGATCAGTTCCTTGATCGGGCTCTCGATAATCTCGAACGCCACATCGATCTGCGGGCTGTCGGTCAGATCTTCATATTCAACTTCGGCTTCGGCCAACGCGGTCTCTTCCACCGGGCTCCACATCACCGGCTTTGACCCGCGATAGAGATTGCCGCTCTCCGCAAATTTCAGCAGCTCGGACACAATCGTGCCTTCGGCCGCGAAATCCATGGTGAGGTAGGGATTGTCCCAATCGCCCATGATACCCAGCCGCTTCAGCTGCTCACGCTGCGTATCGACCCAATGCTGCGCATAGGCGCGGCATTCCGCGCGGAATTCCTTGGGATCGACCGCGTTCTTGTCGAGCTTCTTCTTGCGGTATTGCTCTTCGATCTTCCATTCGATCGGCAAGCCGTGGCAATCCCAGCCCGGCACATAGGGCGCATCCTTGCCCGCCAAGTTCTGCGTGCGGCAGACCATGTCTTTGAGGATATGATTGAGCGCGTGGCCGATATGCATATCGCCGTTCGCGTAAGGCGGGCCATCGTGCAGGATGAACTTCTCACGACCCGCGCGGCTCTCGCGCATCTGATTGTACAGATCCTCTGAATGCCAGCGCGCCTGAATGCCCGGCTCCTTTTGAGGTAAGCCGGCTTTCATCGGGAAATCAGTCTTCGGCAGGAAGACAGTGTCTTTATAGTCGCGCTTTTCAGTCATCGTTGCGCGCGCTTAGAAGCCTCTTCGCCTCGGCGCAATCCTTCTCCATCTGCGCGGTCAATTCATCAAGGCTGTCGAACTTGGCCTCACCGCGCAGGAAGTGGTGAAATGCCACTTCGATCTCTTGCCCGTAGAGGTCTCCCGAGAAGTCAAAGAAATAGGGCTCGAGCAGCTCCTTGGGCGGCTCAAACTGCGGGCGAATGCCCACGCTTGCCGCGCCTTCGAGCATCTCCCCGGTGCTCAAAATACGACCGGTCACCGCATAGATGCCGTATTTGGGGCGCAGGTAATTGTCGATCACCAGATTGGCGGTCGGATAGCCCAGTTCGCGCCCGCGCTTGTCCCCGTGTTCCACGATGCCCCTGATCGCGAACGGGCGGGTGAGCAATTTGGCCGCCAGTTGCGGGTCACCATCGCGCAAAGCTTCGCGGATGCGGCTGGAAGAAACAGTTTCGCTGTCGTCCTCAACCACATCGACGACGCGGCTTTGTAGGCCGTTGGCGCCGCCAAAGCTGCGCAATAGCTCTACATTGCCCTTCGCACCCTGACCGAAAGTGAAATCGCCCCCGGTCACTACGCCATGCGCGCCGAACCGATCTATCAGGATCTCTGTTATGAAGTCTTCCGCGCTGGTGCCAGCCAGCTCGCTATCGAAATGGAACACCAGCATCGCGGTTGCGCCTGCGGCCAGATACAGTTCCTGCCTTTGTTCCAGCGTGGTTAGCCGGAAGGGCGGAACATCGGGCTTGAAGAAACGCACCGGGTGCGGGTCAAAGGTCGCGATGATCGAAGGACGGCCCTCTGCATGCGCCCAGCTGATCGCTTCTCCGGCAACAGCTTGGTGCCCCTTGTGAAAACCATCGAAATTGCCCAGCGCGATGATAGCGCCGCGCAGCGCATCCGGCACAGTCTCGCGGTGATCGAGCCAGCGCATCAACCCTCCTCCTCGCGGCGGTGGTAGGTCACGAATGAATAGGCTGGCAAATCGCCGTCAGCTGGAAAGTCTTCGCGTGCGGCGACTTCCCATTCTGAGCCGATTGGTTTCATGAAGGTATCGCCTTGGAATTCGGCGTGAATCTGCGTCAGTTCGATCCGTTCGGCGATCGGACGGAACACGTCGTAGATCGCTGCGCCACCGACGACAGCAATCTCGCCGGTTTCGTTGTTCTCGCGCGCCATCGCCAACGCCTGCTCGACATTGCGCGCCACTTCAGCACTTTCGCTGCCCCACCGTTCGCGACGAGTCAGCACAATATGCCGGCGACCGGGAAGCAAGCCCGGCAAGCTTTCGAAGGTCTTGCGCCCCATGATCATCGGCTTGTTCATCGTGAGCGCCTTGAACCGTTTGAGGTCAGCTGGCAGATGCCATGGCAGTGTATTGTCCTTGCCAATCGTGCCGTTTGCGGCGCGCGCATAGATCAGGAACAGCCCTTCTTCCACGGATCAGCCTCGCGAACCGCTCACGCGAGTCACATGGCCCATCTTGCGCCCTTCGCGCGCTTCGGCCTTGCCATAGAGATGCAGATGCGCCTCGGTATCCTCGCCAAGGATGTCGTAGGCGGTGAGCGCATCCTCGCCTACGATATTGCGCATCTCGATATTCGCGAAGCGTGTTTCGGTTGATCCCAAGGGCAAACCGCAAACCGCGCGGATATGGTTTTCAAACTGGCTGGTGGCCGCACCTTCGATCGTCCAATGGCCGGAATTGTGCACACGCGGGGCCATCTCGTTGAACACAGGGCCTGATTTCGTGGCGAAGAATTCCAGCGTCAATACGCCGACATAGTTCAACGCTTCGGCGGTCTGCCGGGCGATCTCGCGGGCTTGCTGGACCTGTGCTTCGACAGCTTCCCCTGCTGGCAGTGTCGAAGTTTCCAGCATGCCGCCAGAATGCACATTCGCGGTCGAATCCCAAAAGCGCACTTCGCCGTCAGCATCACGCACGAGAATCACGGAAAATTCCGCGTCGAACTCGACCAAGCCTTCGTAAACGCATGGCTTGCCGGGAAAGCGGAAACTTTCCGCATCGCGCGCGGAGGCGATGCGCCACTGCCCTTTGCCATCATAGCCGTCACGTGCTGTCTTGAGGATCCCGGGCGCACCAATCCGCTCCACTGCCGCCGCCAGATCGCTTTCGGAATCGACCGGCGCATATGGTGCAGGCTTGCCGCCCAGCCCTTCGACAAAGCGTTTTTCCTTCAAGCGGTCTTGCGCGGTCTCTAGCGCGCGCGGATGCGGGACAAGCCGGTTATCCGGGATCGCGGCCACCGCGCTCAACGGCACATTCTCGAACTCCCAGGTCACGACATCGCATTTGGACGCAAATGCCGCGAGTGCTGCCTTGTCGCCCCACCCGTTCTCGAAGAAGTCATGGCAAACCTCAGCGGCGACATTGTCCCCTGGTGGGGAATAGCCGATTACACGGCAGCCCAATTGTGCGGCTGACATGGCCATCATGCGGCCCAGCTGTCCGCCGCCCAAGATACCGATAGTGCCGCCGGGCCTGATCATTGTCGCACTTGGCATCAGTTCGTCGGACGTTCCGCCACCGCCGCGCTGCGCGCCGCGCGCCAATCTTGCAGGCGTTCGGACAAATCTTCATCCTGTAGTGCGAGGATCGCCGCCGCCATCAGCCCGGCATTGGTTGCGCCCGCTTCGCCAATCGCGAGCGTGCCGACGGGGATGCCGGCCGGCATTTGTACGATCGAAAGCAAGCTGTCTTGCCCGCTCAAAGCTTTGGATTGCACCGGCACACCCAACACCGGCAGATGCGTCATCGCCGCTACCATGCCAGGCAGATGTGCAGCGCCGCCTGCGCCCGCGATGATGACATCGAACCCTTCGCCCTCTGCGCCCTTGGCAAAGGCGCTCATCCGGTCGGGCGTGCGGTGTGCGGAAACAATGCGCGCCTCGTGCTCGACTTCAAGCTCTTCCAGCACCTCTGCAGCACGCTTCATCGTCGGCCAGTCTGACTGGCTGCCCATAATGATTGCGACCTTGCCCCCCATCATATGTCTCGCTTTTCTCAGCTGTCTTTCAGATAGTACCGCTCGCCCGGCACCATGTTGTCGTCAAAGTCATAGATGATCGGCTGGCCGGTGGGAATCTCCAGCCCGGTGATGTCCTCATCCGAGATTTGCGAGAGATGCTTTACCAATGCGCGCAAGCTGTTGCCATGTGCGGAAATGATCACAGTTTCACCACTCGCCAGCACCGGCAGAATATCGCTTTCCCAATAAGGCAATACACGTTCGATGGTGTGCTTCAGGCTTTCGGTGTAAGGTACATCGATGCCTTCGTAGCGCGGATCGGCACCGGGATCATACTTGCTGCCCGGCTCCATTGGCGGTGGCGGCACATCAAAGCTGCGGCGCCAGATATGCACTTGCTCATCGCCATGCTTCTCGCGCGTTTCCTGCTTGTTGAGACCTGTCAGCCCGCCATAGTGGCGCTCGTTCAGGCGCCAGTCCTTGGTCTCAGGGATCCATAACCGGTTGCACACGCCCAGCGCCAGATGCAGCGTCTTGATCGCGCGGGTCTGTAACGAGGTGAAGGCGCGTGTGGGCAATACGCCCTTGTCCTGCATCAACGCACCTGCCGCCATCGCCTCTTCAACGCCTTTTTCGGTCAGGTCGACGTCCCACCAACCAGTGAAACGATTTTCGAGGTTCCACTGGCTTTGGCCATGGCGAACAAGGATCAATTTTGGCATGATTGCTCCGCAAGGTCTCAGGAGCACGCCTCGTTAGCTTCCCTGTTCGCCTTTGGGAAGCGTTTCCCCGCGTGATTCGGTCATTTTGCGGGCCTGAGATTTCCTGCGGCGCAGGTTCTCGCGCAATTTTTCCGCCAATCGCTCCTCACGCGACATATTCTTGTCTGCATCTTCACTCATACGAAACGCATTGCATCTAAGTGATGCCCACATCAAGCATGGCTTGACAATGGGCGCGCACGAGACAATAGGCGCGCGTCTTGAACAGGCGCCGCGGTAGCTCAGTGGTAGAGCGCACCCTTGGTAAGGGTGAGGTCGAGAGTTCAATTCTCTCTCGTGGCACCATTCACCCCCCAATCACCGACATCGACCTAGGAAGCGAGTGCTATATGCCGCTTCATGTGATGGTCGATATTCCCGAATTCGGAATCGAAAATCGTAAGGCGCTTGAAATAGTGACCTATGGCGTATTCATCGGTCATACCATTACCACCGTGAATCTGGATCGCTTCCTGCCCGATATGATGCGCGGCCTGTCCGACGCGCACCTTGGCAGCGGATACAGTCCGTTTGCGTTCTTTTTCGGGCGCGTCGAGTTTGAGTGTTGCCAGATAGCTCATCGAAACTGACTGCTCATACTCCGTAAACATGTCCGCCATGCGGTGCTGAAGCACCTGGAACTTGCCGATGGGCACGCCGAATTGCTTGCGCTGCTTCGAATATTCCAGCGTCATGGCATTTGCGACTTTCATTGCGCCGCATGCCTCCGC
>Ga0181564_10000840_pt1 | contig 27332 bp, 18 predicted proteins | sample 011ome_24_FD_134512 | JGI IMG/M metagenome (GOLD analysis project Ga0181564, IMG submission 134512) | Coastal salt marsh microbial communities from the Groves Creek Marsh, Skidaway Island, Georgia - 011513CT metaG (megahit assembly) | ecosystem: Environmental > Aquatic > Marine > Intertidal... | reverse complement strand
TACGACGCTCCATATACCGATCAATTCTGTACTATCCGTCGCGGGCGACATCACTCGTGATGTATTAGGGGTGGTTTCATGCTAATAACCATGGCGGTATAGGGACCGCGTGTACGGCGAGTAGTGACGGTTGCGCGATGGGTAATAAGACGTGTGCGGTGTATTTTTGTGTCGTGCGTACGCGTGTATGGCGTCTATAGTGTAAAGGATGTGTATGCTATGTGACGGTTGCGCTGAGTCATGATTGGTCACTTGGACGGGGTGTGTGTGGTCGGGGTCGAGGGCGCAGGGGAACGTGGCGATGATGGCGCGGCGTCACAACGACGACGACGACGACGACGACGACGACGACGACGGGTGATGTCGACGACGCCGGCGAAGGAAAACGGCGCCGCCGCGGTGGCGTCGAACGATGGTGGCGTGAAAACGCCCAACTCGGTGCGTGCGCGCGAGAGAACCGCGAGACGCGAGATGATGATGATGACGACGATGCGAACGGTTGTTTTTAAATTTCAAAATTTCAATCGACGCGAGATGTGTCGAGCACGGACGATGCGTAGGACGTCGCGCGCGGTGATGCGATGCGGTTTGATGACTGACGAATGTGAGGTGTGTGCGTGTGGGGTGTAGATTTTGAAGCGTCAACGACCGGCGCGGGTAGGGGAGAGTCCAAAGCCGAGCGCGGCGTTGGGGGAAAACGGCGCGCCGACGACGAGACGACGGGCGTCGTTGACGGCGACGACGATTCCGGAGGTTGGATCGTCGCCTGGGTTTAATACACGTAAGAAGCGTCGTCAGAGCGTCGGACGACGGGTGTCTTTTGCGGATCCCGCGACGTTGGAGAGTGTGAGAGAGTTTATAAAGGTGCGCGCGAGGGCGAGCGGCGCGCGCGCTTCGTCTCGAGTTTCGCGCGTTTCGCGTTTGGGCGTTGAATGACTGACGTTTGAGCAATATTACACGATATATAGGAGGAAGAACAACGTGAAAAGGCTGGGGAGTCTTATAGCGATGAGCCACAGGTGCCAATCGGGTTTACCATTGAGGAGGTGAACGCCGCGCCGTCGGCGGAGGCGCTCGAGGAGCGCACAGAGACGTTTGAATTCAAGCCCGCAACGGAGGTTTTGGGTAACGGTGAGGAACCGTCAGAGCAAAGTACGCCATCGCGAGATGATTTCGAGTTTGCTGTGTCCCCGGAAGCTGCGGATGCGGGTACGCCAAATGCGGCGTTGAATAGCGAAGGCAAGCACACGCCGGGCAAGTCGCGCCGAGCGAGTATCGGACGCTTCGGCACGCCAAACTCTGCTGACGTGCACGATCGTACGGGAACATTTACGTTCAACGCTTCGGCGATCATGGATGATGTCACTGGAGAAGTGCCGTCCATGGGTGCGTTGTTGGATGAAGACGAACACGCCGACACGGAGAACGTCACGGGCGCAGTGCCATCCTTGTCAAATCTTGTTGGTGCTGATGAGATTGGTGAGCCTTCGCCAGTGGGATATAAAGCGACACCGACTCGTGCCTCTCGCCTGGGAGCTGATGCGACGGAGGATATTACCGGCACTGTTCCGTCGCTCGCCGCGCTCGCGGATGAAGACGAAGGGGAACTAGCAGCCGAGCAAGACATGGGTGAGATGGATATGGACATGGGCAACACCACCGAGGGTCTTCCCGCGTTCGAGCCGTTCGAGGCTGCGACGCAGCGCGCTGTGGATGCTGCACACGCTAGCGCTCTTGATTTGGCGAATACGGTGATGATGGAGGACGCGACGTTGGCGCTGAGCGTCGCGGCGCCAACGCCGACTTCGTTTGTTCCCGGACCAACACCCTCGCTTACGTTTGCATTTGATGAGAAGACTGGCAAAAAGCGTTTGAGCTTGGTGCCTCCTTCGACCACTGCGAACACTAGACCTTTCAATGTGACTGATTCTACCAACTTGGATGTTCAACGCAACGCCAAGGTTGGGATGGGTACGGACACATTCAACTATGTGTACGGCTCAAACTCCGACCGCACAGGTACGGAAGGCATGACTGAAGTGAATACTGCTGCTTTAGCGAATGCTCAGCCCGAGTACGCCACCGCGGAGGTGTCGCGTGCAGATGTTCAAGCGGCGGCAATCGGTGTGACTCCCATCAACGCCGTTGGCGTCGCGGCGACGCCCAACACTGGTGCCTCTGACGCGAGCTCGCACGATGGTTTTACTCCTGGTGATGAGTCTTTACGTATGGCTGAGTTATTGCGTCAAAAGCAACATGGTGATGAGGCGCTTATGAGCATGCGTAAGGTGTATCAAGAGAGAACGACGCCGTTGCATGGCCGTTATGGCGCACCACCGGCGATGCAAGCGTTCACGCCGTCGAGAACGATCACCATGGGCGGAGCTAATTTCATGCAGTGGAATGGTACTCCCGGTGCGGCAATGCACAACCCCTTATTTGGCACTCCCGGTGGTCACACTGGTTCGATGTTGCAAGGTCTTCCGACTTCGCTTCCTCCTGTTCCAGATGCGTTGATGTATTCCAAGCCGATTGATTTGGAGACTTTCTTCTATGCTTGTGAGATTTCTTTCATGGAAGCAAAGAACCTGCGACGCTCATCCATTGCGATGGGGTCTTTGGCCACGGCTCCGCCGCCGGAGACGCAGCCTGAAGCATTGAAATTGTGTTGTCTGACGGCGCCGCTCATTGAAGCCCTCGAGGGATTCCACGAACAGCTGCAAGAGCGCATGAATAGTTTGATGTCTGACACGGACAAGCTGCGAGCGACTGTCGAGGCGACACAACCACCGTTATTACGTTACGCTGCATCGGACGATCCAGCTCATGCCAACGAGCTTCGACGCGCGGGTAAGGCTTTGAAGAAGGAGTGCCAACTTGCGGCGAAGGAGAGATTTGCGCAGCAGCGTTTGGAAACCGAGCAGCTCGTGGCCGAAGGCTTGAGCTTCCACGGTGAAATTTTAGAAAAGAGTGTGGCAAGTATAGCGAACTCTCGGGCTATTGCGGCTGAAGCTATCTCGACCGCAAACGGGCACATCATCAAGCTTAGAGCACAGCGCGCGGCGAGTTCGAAGCGTGCCGACGCCGCGAAATCTGCGTCGGCGACAAAGGAGCAAGTCTTGGAGGCATTAGCGAACAAACGCGCTGCTATCGCAGCTGCTCGTCGAGCACTTGTGGCGAGCGATAAAAGTATTGAGCAAATGAATAGTCGACGATTGACCATTAAAGATGAACGAGACCGTTTGCAAGAGGAGCTCGACGCTATGCGCGAAGCGCAAGACGCGGCGGCGGATGCCACTGTGAGTTTCAAGTCGTTCGGTGGCGTGAACATGGAAGCCACTCCTTCTCGATTACGTAGAGCTAGCCAAGTACGATTGCGCGCCAAAGCGAAGAATGCACAAAGCGCGAGCGAGGAGCTTGGCGTTCTTAGTGGTCTCGCGCCGTGGCGGTTGGAGGGTGTTGGTGGTCCGGCGGGCTCAGAGCTCACAATCCGCGTTGGCACGCTGTTCCGCGTCACTTTGGATGCAAGCACTGGTGCTGGTCGCGTGACTTTGATTGATGGACCGGACACCACGCCCAAGGGTGGGCGTGCGTTCGCCGCCGCTTTAGCTGGCGCGCCAATTGCGTGGGACGAGAGTGCGGTGCCTGCTGGTGGCGTCGCTGGCGTTTTGCAAGAGCTCGCTCCCAAGCTTGCTCGCGCCGAACGCGTGCTTGAGGAAACCGAAGGATGCCGCAATGAATTCCCTCGACTCAATAGAATCAAATGTGGCGCGAATGGCGTGCTTGAACTTACGTTTGTTGACTTTGTCAACGAACGTTTGTTCACCGCCGAGCTCAACATGATGGGCGGTGCGTACCCCTATGGATCGCTCAGCCCATCAGTGTCGATCACGCTTACCGGAAAGAAAGGCGTGAGCGAATTACCGAGCGTTGAAGCGATTCAACGCGCGATTAATGCCGTTGCGGTTGGTCCTCGTCGCTTAACGAACGTGTGCCGTATCCTTGATTCTATTGTGTCCACGGGCGCCAACGCTTTGACATCCTTTGCGTCCATGCCCGCTCCGGCCCCGCGACGACCTTCGCAAGCGCCGTCACTCTTGTACGCCCGCTAGATATCGTGTTTTTAAATATTCATGTACTGTACCTATCATAAGATCTTTGTTACAAACGCAGCAGAGGCACTAAACTACTTGCTTTGCCGTATCTATGTTTTCTTCAACTCTTTAACTTGAGCGTCAAACGCTATGCTAAGTTCAGGCGGATCACCTATCGCCTTACGCGCTTCACTGCCATCTCCAATGGTTCTAAATGCTAAACAATGTACACTTCGGTGCCTTTCGTAGACGACGCGTTCAAAGCCCAAGGCTTCGATGGATTCGCGCCATGCCTTGAGAATTGGTAGCGATTTTTGAGGACAATGTCCTTTATCAGTTGAATGCGGGGTGATAATGAAGAACAACCCCATGCCACGATTCATCAGCGCCAAACGAGCGCGGCGCACCATTTCACCGCGCTGCTTTGCCGTGGGCACGTAGCTTAAGACTAGGCTAAAGACGAGCGCATGGCACGAGTGTTCGCGCACCGCGACTAGGCTTTGAAACTCGCCGCCGACGCTTGGAGGCTCAATCGTGGTCTCTTTGTCGCCAATGTCCACGCGAAGCCAATCACATTGAAACACTGATTTCGCTGATGGACGCAAATCGCACGCCATGGTCGTCACACGTTCCAATTTACCCGGCCAAGGTCCTTTAAAATGCGAGCCAAAGTAATCCCAACAGCTTCCAACATCAAACAACGTCACGTCGTTAATCTTTTGTTCAGGCGTTCCAAGCACCCCATCACTGATGACTTCGTTCATAGCCTCATCCATGCTAATACCACGCGCGCGAGATATACCCCGCGCCCTTCGCTTATTCGCCAATGCCCAAGAAAAATCCACGAGCCGCTTTTCGGCGACGCAGTCGCTTCCGTCGCCGAAATATCGTCCGATGGAATCCACCACCCACTCCAGCGCACTCAATACCCACGCGCGATTCCCAACCTCCGTCGCCGCTTCCGCATACGCCGCCAGCGCCTTTGCCCCGCCTTCACCGACCGCCTCGCTCCAACTCGCGTCGGCGTCTTCGCTTTGCGCCGCCGACGCTCGCATCTTTCGATGGTGCTCCACGATAACTTCCCTTCTCCACTCAGACCTCGCGCGATCTTTCGCCCCGCCCTCGAGCGCCAAGATAACTTTCTCTTTAATGATCGACATGCTCACGCTTTCGTCGTGCGCGGCAGCGAAGACATCGACGCAGCGCGTCCATTCGCTTGCCAGGTGCGACGCCAACGCGCGCGCGCTCTCGTGCGCCCAACGCAGTTCTTCCGACGTCATCACCATCTCACTGTCGCCGTCTCCCTCGCTCTCGCGCTTGGTACGTTTATGATCATCACGCCCACCACCCCGCGTGCGCGCGAGCGCGAATACCGCGTCGCACACGCGCTCTCTCGCGCGCACACCACCGAAACACTCATCACTCTCGGCATCGCCAAACAGCTCATCCACGCGCGCGCGCTCACCCACCGATGCATTCGCGTACGCGCGCGCCGAAGCCTTTGCCAGAACATGCGCGCAGTGCTTGGCGAGCGCCGCGCTGGCGTGCACCATGTCTTCGCCCGGCGCGGCGCGCAATGAGCTACAATGGGCTACAAAACGCGGCGGCTGGCGGCGCCACCGTTCGCTCTCGCGCGCGTCATTCATCGTCGCTCACGGCGTCGGAGCGCACCAGTAAGGCGCACGCACGCGCGCGTCCGTCGTCTCGAACGCATTGCGCGCGCGATGCCGTCCAAGCATCCGCGCCGTCGCGCGCCTAAAGGCGGTCGAGGTGGCGCGAGCCGAGGCGAAGCGAACGCCGCTCGAGCGCCCGCGCCGGCGGCGCGTGATGCTGGCGCGAACGAGAGCGAGAGCGAGAGCGAGAGCGATGATATATCGGACGATGATGTGAATTTTGTGCGCAAGAATGCGGCGTACGCGAGTTTCCTATCGTCTGGGCGCTTCGCGGCGGAGGAGAAAGCCAAGGGAAGACGAGCGAAACGCGCCGAGGACGCCGAGGACGGCGATGACGTCGAGGCGAAACATGCGCGCGCTTTAGCGGTGAAAAGGAGAGCGGAGGAAATGGAAAAAGCGCGTAAAGCGGCGCTGCCGGTGGAGGACCGGCCGTTGGCGCTGCCGGTGAAGAAATTAGACGGTACGGTGGTGCGCGAGGCGACGCGAGCGGCGGATGCGCCGGAGAGCGACGAGGAGGCTGGTGGCATCGGTGCGGGCGATGACGATGAGCGCGGTCGATGGACGGATGTTGGAGGTGGTGAACATGCGCAATCGCTCGGGAAGAAAGCCATGGCGCGGGAGATTCGCGAAAGTGATTTAGGACGGGAGACGACAAAGTCGACAAAGAATGAAAAATGGTGGGACCAACCAAAGGAGGACGAGAGCAAGGCTAAAAGGGCGAAAACTGGTGCGATACTGGACGATTCAGACGATGACAACGACGAAGACGGCGAAGACGACCCGGCGATGCGTTTAGCGGACAAGCGCCGCGCTGAAAGGCTGGCCCTTGAGGCAGAGATGAGCGCCGATGCGAGACGAGAATCCGTCAAGACGCGCATCGCTTCAACGTGTCAAAGCATTATCACAGACCCAGAAGGTCGTTGGAAAGAGTTAAAAGACCTTGCGAGCTTGTGTGAGGATCGCGATGGTGAAATATCGCGGCTCGCTGCGTTATCTATGGCTTTAGTTTTCCGTGATATTTGCCCAGGGTATCGCATTCGCCCGCCGACGGAGAAGGAACTCGCGATGAAGGTGAGTAAGGAAGTCATGAAGACGCGTGCTTTCGAAAGTGGTCTACTTATGCATTACAAAGCATACGTTCGCGTACTAGTGAGATGCTCGGGGGCGAAAAAATCGCGTTCACAGCGTGGGAAGGGTGGGCCAGACATGGCGTCTGCGGTGAAATGTCTGTGCGCGTTGCTCATCGGATTGCCGAGCTTCAACTTTCGTACGGATATTCTTTCCGCACTCGTGCCAGTGTTTGGCACAAGAGACGCCGATAACGCACAAACCGTAGCCAATGCGCTCGGTGAATGCGTAGCGAATGACTTGCGTGGAGATCTAACGCTCGAGGCACTGCACATGACTGCGCAGCTCGTCAAGCAGAGTAAATGTAACATTCAACCGTGCGCGTTTGCGTACGTTTTAAACGTGCGTTTTGACGAAGGGATCTTGGTTCCGATGGTCCGTGATCAAAAAGAAGTATTGTCACGTAAGCAAACGTTCAAGAAGAAGCAAGAAGAGCGTGAGAAGATTCGAAAGGCGCGTCTTGAAAAGATTAAAAAAGTACAAGACAAGGAGCGCATGAAATCCTTTGGACATGAAGATTCATCCGATGACAGTGAAGACGAAGAAGCGCAGTTTGCACGGGATTTGGACGAAGGACAAGCTGTCATGGGCTTTAAAGAAAAGAAGAAGATGCAAAGTCGCCTGCTTGAAGCGACGTTTGAGATGTATTTCCGCGTCCTGAAGAACGCCGCGAGTCCCGAGCCTACGCCTGGATTGCCAATGTTGAGCGCTGCACTCACAGGTTTGGCCAAGTTCACGCAGCTTATATCTATCGATTTCTTGGGTGATCTAATGGAAGTATTTAGAAAGTTATTAGCGCAAGAAGACCTGCTTTCGGACACTCTCAAAGCGCAAACGTTGCTGACGGCGTGTGAAATCTTGAGTGGGCACGGAGAAATTCTTCAGGTGGACACTGGTGAATTCTATCGACAACTCTATGTGATGCTGGGCAAACCGAGCTCCGGAGCCACTGGCTGGCAAGAAGGGATGTCGAGCACGGATCAACGCGCATTTGAACACGGCACATTACGTGTGCGCGCTATTCAGAGATTCATTGGTGGCTTCAAGCAAGTGGACCAGGCACGCATGGCGGCGTTTGCGAAGCGCCTCGCGTCCGCCACTATCGGTATGGAAGCCGGTGAATGTCTCGGATCCCTTGGTATAGTGCGACAAATTCTTGCATCGTACCCGCGCGTCCGTAATTTGCTTGAAAACGAGCGCATAGGAAACGGTGTGTTCCAAATGGACCTCGATGATCCTGAGCACGCTCAAGGCTTATCAGCGGTGCTTTGGGATTTATGCTTGATGTCACGTCACTACCATCCCACGTGCGCCGCTGCTGCGGTTGAAGTTTTGAATTTGCCACTCAGCGGCGCCATCGCGCCGCCACCCGGATCGCACGCGCCGAGCGAACTCGCCAAGGCGTTCTCGACACTTCGTGGCGTCTTCAATCCACCAATCCAAGACCCGCCGCCGATACGTAACAAACGTGCTCCGATTGAACGACGTGAGTTCGACAATGTCTTCACATCGGAATTTGAAGACTCAGTGGATAAGTTCACCTCTGGTGGGACTTCGTTCGATCCTGCGCGCACGTTAAAACGATTTTTTACTCGCAACCGAGCGTACCAGCGTCATCAGAAATTCCGCCAAGAATTTGCATCTTTAGATCGCATGGTGAAAGCCATGCACGCGCACAAGGCTGAGCGCGCTGCTGCAAAATCTTCGAAATCCAACAAGTCAAAGAAGAGTAGAGCGTAATTACATCACGTGGCTTTAGAAGATTGAAATGTGCCTGCGCCTGATTCCAAATACGAGCAACTATATGCACGTCGCCACGCACCCGCGTCAGTATGCGGAGCGCGTCGACGTACACGCGACTCCAACCTCACGCATACGCGCGCATTTAAATCACACATCCCACGCGTGCACATCGCGCGAGCGCACTGCGCGCGTTCTCTCGGCTTTCGTCTTTGTCGTAGCTTGAGCTTTTGCCAACACCAAGTCGCTCGGCGCGTCTCCGCACCGCTTTCTCGCGCTGCAGTAGCCATGGCGTGGCAAGCTCAAGTTCGGGACATGGAAAAGTCATTCATAGACGCCACGACCACGCTTGCTGCAGCGCGGCGTCGCGGTAAAGGCCGGGGCACGACGACCGAGCTCGGCGCGGGACTCAAGCAAGATTACGCGCAGATGCTCGAAGACACCTCAGACGCGCAATCAAAGCCCGCTCCGGCAAATACAATAGTTGCAGAAGGTGGCGAAGAGTACATCTCCATCGATAGTGGCAAAGCCGTGGGTAATGATGACGAGGAAAGTGCGTGCTCGCGCGAGTTCACAAATGGCTTGGCAGAGCGCCCGGGTGACGTCGGCCTCGGAGACTTTGGACCAGACTTAGGCGATGACGTCGAAATGCCGACGATGCGTAAAATGACACCGATTGCTCAGACAGAACAGTCGCTGCTCGTTCGAGTGCTAGCAATGACGAGGAATATAGGAATTATTGGCGCCGCGGTGTTGTTTGGGTTGTTCATCGTCGGCGTCGGCATGGTGGTGTGGGAAGAAATGCAAGCGGATGCTGGCGCAGATGAGTTCAGACCGAATGTGGCGATGGATGGGACGTTTGTAGATAGCAAAACGATTGCGCAAGAGGCGGTGATGCGTGGGGAAAGTGCAAAGGATGCTATGCTTGACGTGGAGAAGGAAATGAGAGGCTGAGACGCTTGATGTACTGACTAAGTAGCGCGCGACGCGATTATAGCTAAGCGATAGGTAAAACTTAATCGCAGTGATATGGAAGTAGCATGTATTAATAAATATCGCGACGTTGTGTAGTATGAGTACAGTACAGCTAATGTAGTGGTTCACAATCATCGAGCCAACCACATGTGAATGGGTGCTTGAATGACAGCCGCGAGTAAGAGCACGTAGTTGTGCTTCGTACTCGACGAGTACCCGCTTTGTCGAGCTTCACTAAAGACGATACGTTTGAATGTTTTTGCGATGAACACCGCGTTGCACAACATGCACCATGTGAGAAACGAGTAGAGGATCATGGATGACGCTGTCTTCATCATCATTCCGAGTGACGCGTACACAAATGTGTAACCAACGTACGAGACAATGTCGAGCATGGGCGCCGAGATCACATGGTTCGCAGAACTCACTGAGCGTAAGCACACCCACAAGAACACCGACTCCAATCCCCAGAACAAACTACTCCACCACACCGTCGTCGCGAGCGTCTCGGGCGTAAACGTGCCGTGTGCCCCAGTAAACACATCTCGAATCGACGCTACAAGCACATACGTCCAGAATGCCATCAATGGGATGTACAAATCTGGTGCATTGATATCATTTCTCGGCGGTTTATACCCCGTGCCGCCCGCGACGCTTTCCGGAAGCCGCGCCCAAGAACCTTTATGTAAAAATGGACACATCACCAACCGCAACTTATGGAACACATACGACTCCGTGACGTCGAAATACGCCCGCATCGACGCCGTGCTCAAGTACTTTGCATAGTTCGAGCTCACGAACGATGCACCATCGTTTAAAAACTTGCCCCCATACACCCCGAGACCCGCCGTAGCTAAGCTCCGAGGACTCATCGGCGCGCCAAACGAGCCGCCAAACCCACCTCCGGCAGACGAGCTCGCGTCACCCCCGCGCGGCTCTTGGCCCTGTCCATACGGCATACTTCCCGGTGGCATACCAGGCGGCGCAGGCGGCGCCCCATACGCCGGTTGCGGTACCATATTCCCAGCGTAACCGTTCGCGTAGCCATTCGCGTTCTGTTGCTCCCAACCTTGCGCCGGTTGCGCCGGTGGTGGTTGTTGCCATCCACCGCCCTGAGACGCGCATAAAACACGCAACACGCCACGTGTCAGTCGTTTTCATCGTAAAATCGCAACGCCGCGCGCGCGCACGCGCCGAAAGCGCCTGAGCACGCGTCGGGCGGAATAATCGCAGTCTGCACTCGCGCGCCTGGCTCCCACTCGCGCGCGCGTCTAGGCGCGTAAACTTCACGTACCGTCGTCGGTGGCGGTGCGGACCATCCCTGTTCTGCGTTATGCGCCATGAAAGCCGCCGCGGCGTCGCGTCGGGCGTCGCAGTGTGCCATCGCGCGCGCGCGGTGGTGCGCACCAAGTTCCCCTTCCGGAATACGTTTCAAAAATACATAGATAAAATATACACACCGTATGGACTGTGTGTCCGAACTCAGTATTTATTTCGGAACCTAGCGATCGCGCGCGCGGCACTTTCCTCACACACACGCGCGCGCGACATGTTCACCCGTCCCGCACGCCGCGTCGCACCACGTGCGTTCGCTGCGTCCACGCGAGCGTTGCATGCCTCGCGCGCGGCACACACCGCGCCCATGGGTCAAAGCGAAATCCTCAGTCAGCCTCGTCCGCTGCAAACCCCGAGTCGGGACATCCGCGAAGCCGAGCGCCGCGGTCGCGATTTCTTCCGTCGCATCTGCCGTGCGATCCCTCAAGTGATGGAGGATTATCAGCTCAAGGAGATCACCACGCAAGATCACTTGCGACGGTCGATAGGGGAGCTGTTGCGCGCGAACATGGGCGAGGTGGCGAGACATCCGGCTGAGGTTCGCCCGGGCGTCTTAGATCAAGCGTTGATGCGTGCCGAGGAGGAATACATCGCCGTGGTGTCTCATCACTTCCAGAGACATCACTTGATTACGAATTTTGTGAATAGTGCGTGCAGGGAGTCGAAGGATGGGAGTAAGGCGGCGCAGAGCTCGTTTTTGAAGGATTTCTTGGGCGGTGGCGTGCGAGAGTTAAACTAAATCGTTTGCTTTCGTGCGTGCGCGTTTGGATTTGCACACGCGCGCGGGTGTGTTCTTGTTCTGTGTAGCTTGAAGCGCGTCTGGAGGGGTGTCATCGTGGGAAAAGTACGATGGACGTCTCGAGCGCTAGTGAGAGTTTGTAATACTTGGTAGCCTTTTCATTTCAATGACGTGTCGGCATTCTTCGCCGCGCGCCGCGCGCGTTGCTGTCGATACACATGTCGGTCCAAGTCGATCCGATTGCCTTGCTCGCCGCGCGCGTGGCGAACGATCCCGAACCGGCGTGGCGTTTAGTGCTCGCTCGCGTGCGAGATTCAAACGCGCGCGACGTAGCCGCAAGCTTACTCCCCATCGCAGACGCTCTCGATGACGCTCGCCGCGCCGCGTCGGCGTTTAAAGTGAACGCAAGTGCATTAGCGTCGAAATCTCCCGCTGCAAAGGGTGAGAGCGTGGATAGAGTTGACGTTTCGAACGCGCTCGGCATCGCGCGACAGGTGAGCTTCTCGGCGCCGCGCGGTAAGTTCGATGCACACATCATGCCTAACGGCGGACTCGTGCTCGAGAATGCGAAAGGTTTGATGATCGAAGTCGCGCCTGGGTCGATTCGAAAGGTTTTGGAGTTGCCCACGCGCGATGCGAATGGCACGGCATTCGTAGCGGTGAGTTTACGTGGTGAAGGCGTGGCGAATGGAAAATCCAAATGTACCACGCTCTGCGCCGCGTTTCGTGCGAAAGATAAATTAGTCATTGAAGGTGAAGGTTTACTAGGGGTTGATGATGACGGCGAGGGTGATCGGACGCATGCATCGACGATATTTTTTAGAGCGTTGGAACGTGGATGCGGTTCATCGGCGTGTGGGACGGTGGATCCGGTCAAGGTGTTCGCCGGCTCAAAAGGACACGGCCACGTCCAAGCTACGAAAGGATTCAACTCTGGGTATTTGTTTTTCCTCAAGGAGGGTGTGGCGTTTGGGCAATCTCCGGCGATGTACTTGCATTTTGATGATTTGGAGGATTTACGCATTTTGCGCGCCGAAAACGCTGGTTCGTCGTCGTTTGACTTATCCATGACGCCTGAAAACGGTTCACCAATAGAATTTTCCAACATTTCACGCGATGAACTCGAGCATGTGAGCAGATATTTGGCGAAACGATGCACAAGTGCGGAGGATGGCGATGCGGCTGCAAACGCCGCCGCGCTCGACGCTAGCGATGACGACGACGAAAGTGACGACGACGACGACGAAGATTTCACTGGTCAAGAACCCGGATCTGACGATGAAGACGAAGAAGGCGATGGCGATGATTCAGGTGACGACTCGGGTAATGATGACGACGATAATGAAATGGACTACTCCTGCGATGACTCTGACGACGTCCACGGTGAAGGCAACGCCACCCGCAAACGTTCTCGAGCCGAGGACGACGACGACGATGTCGAGCCGCTCCGTGCCGCCGGCGCCCGCGCCCGTGCTAGCGCATCTCCTGCCCCTGCCTCAAATGCTAACGCCTCGGATTCGGATTCTGAATCCGACGATAACGCCTTCCAAGTTGTCGCGCAATAGAAAAATTGTCTTAAAATGAAACAACCAACGAAGGCGACTACATCATTCTTTCACGCGTAGGTTTCGCACGCATAGATCTACGCGATGGCGCCGAAACGTAAAGCCGATGCACCAGACGCCAAGCAGCCGGTACGTGTTGCGCGTTTAGCTTTTATCGATGCGAACCCGCGCGCTGAGCTCGCGCGCTCGCGCTCGCGAATCACAATCCAGTCAAGCTCACTCGTGTTTTTCGTTTCGCTTTCACAGGCCAAGCGCGCAAAGAAACTTCCCGCGAGAGGCGCAAAAGTACAAGGTAAAGATGCCGCCCCGGCCCCGGGCGATGCGAACGCAGGTGACGACGCGGACGAGGACAAACCAGATGAAATGATTGATGGGGAAGATCTCGACCACCGTCGCCGGGACGACGACGAGGCGTTCGAGCGCCAACGCGATGAAGACCGACAGCGCATGTTGGAATTATTAAAAACATTTACGCCGAGCCAAATGGAACGGTATGAGTGCTATAGACGATCAAACTTGAGTAAGCCTACGTTGCGCCGGCTGTTTAAAGCCGCGACTGGGGTGACGTTGAACGCAAACGGTTTAATCATTTTAGCGGGTATATCGAAGATGTTCGTGGGTGAAATGGTGGAAACAGCGCGGGATATCATGAAAGCTAAAGGGATGAATGAGTACGAAGAGATTCGACCAGAACACTTGCGTGAGGCAGCGGCGATGATAGACGCTAAGGATGGGTTGTTGCGACGCAAATCAAAGCGTCTGTTTACGCGCGGATTTGCCTAAGGGTGCGTGCATCTTTCGCGAACGAACGAAAATAGAATGTTGAGTAGCGTGTAACTTTACAATATAGTTTTGTGTATTAAATACCTTGGTTGGTTTGTTCTAAGAGCGCGCCCGCCGCGCGTCCCCGCGCGACGCTTCTTTCTCTCAGCTGCAAAGTTACCCACGTCCGAGCAAAACATTCGGCTTCCATCGGAAATCTCGCGCAGGCATCGTCGCAAATTCATCACCTACGCGAACGGTGGCGATAGCGCGCGTGCGCTCGTGATCCATCCCGCGTAATCCAGCATCACTATTGAGCATCGCCCGCGTGTGCACCACTTCGTACATGGGCTCTTCGCTCGCGACTTTAACGTCCGAATTTTTGATATCCGACGCACGTTGAGACTTTCGAGCCGCAAATCGCGCACGCTGAGCGTTCACTGAATTTCCAACCGCTTTGGTCGTGGCAATCACGGAATCTCTCGCCGCATTTGTAGCACGTTTCTTTGCCTCAGTCGCCCGTCGTCTCGCCTCGGCGCCCAACGCCGCAGCTTGTGGCGACCCAGCGAATCGCATCACTCCTCCCGCGAGCACCGCACCGAGCGCGAACGCTAACCATCCTTGTCCATTCTTCTCCGAGGAGCGTTGTTTCGCCTTGGCGTTGCCACTTTTTGCCGTATGATCATCCGAGCCGACGTCCCGGTCGTTGTAATACCGCGCGCTGTCCTCGCTCATGCCCCCGGGTGAATAATCGCTCGATTTCACCGAATCCGACTCCCCGTACGCCACTACGGGCGAACCTAACCTGCCAGAATACACATTCTCGTCCTCTACCGGCGCGTTTACGGGCGTCATCGGGCGAATGCCAAACTGATCGACGCCGTACGAAGCCGCGAAATCCTCGTCGTTTGCCGCGCGCAAAAACGTATTCGTCTTCAATGGTTCCGCCGTCATCTTCGAAACCTTATGCTCATCCTCTGGATTATACTGCTCGACGACATCCACATATTCGCGATCACCAGGCATCTCTACAAACGCCAATGCCTCGCGACAGACTTCCCGCTCGCCGTTTACGCGTTCGAGAGCGCGCGCGCTCGCGGAGAACACCAACCGTCTTGCGCGCTCCAAATCCGCGCTCAATCTCGCCTGTGCGCGTGCGTCTCGCGCATTTGCCGCGCCAGACTCAAACGCATAAAGAAGTTCCGTCATATCCTCCATCGCGCGCGCGATGGACGTGAGCGCATCGAGTTCCATAGCGTCGGCATCGGTGCCGAGCGCATCGACCGTGGGCGCGCTCCATGTGTTGACTTCGCAGCGTGATATCGCGTCGGTGAGCGCGTGCGTGAGCGCTCGCGCGCGGCGGAGCACGTCAGACATTTTCGTCTCGTGCGCGGCGTGCATCGCGCGCGGTGTACGGCGTGCGGTGCGGCGCGCGACGGCGTGTGTGGGGGTAAAGGCTTGGACATCAAACGGCTTTTTTTTTGCTTTTTCTTTGCTCGCGCAAAAAATATTAAAGACTGAGGATATAAGGGCGAGCGACGCGGTGGAGCGTGCGTTTGGGGCATGATTCTTGCATTACAAGTGCGTGTGATGTCTCATCATTGTCGATTTCGTGTGGGGCGGCATTAGAGCTGGGCGAGACGCGGGTAGTCGCGTAAGAGCTCGTCGCTCGTGAGCGAGTCGCCGTCTTCTTGCGGCGTCCATAACACTTCGACGGCTTGTAAAGCCTCAACGCGAACGGCGCCGAGACGCTTGAGGGCCGTTTTGAGTTCAGTACTGTCGGTGATGTCGGGCATTTTTACGCCGCCATCGCACGCGGCGAGGATGGTGACGAGGATGTAGTCGTTGGTTTCTTCGCTGGGCGCGCCGCCGACAGAGGCGGTTTTCTTTCGCGCGTTGACGTTGACCAATGTTTCCTTTTCAAACTTTCCACGCTCGTCCAAGGAAAAATCATTAAAAGTCTCTTCGGCTTGCTCTGGACCACGACACACCTTGGAAGTGGCGAAACCGTACACGCAATACTCGGGATTGCGTAACAACGCCAAGACGGTTTCTTCCAATACATAGTGTAAACCATCCGGGGACGACGTATCCGCCTTATCTGCGATGCGCTCTAAATCCTTTTGTAACGCGCGCGCGGTGCCTAACAAACCAACTTGAATCTTCACCACGCTAATTGAATCCCCACCCGCGGTGAGACCGTCGCCAAATCCGCTGTTGCCCATCATATTTTGCAACGCATTCATGATGAACGTCACCATCATCATCATAAAGATTATATTAAACATCCCACCGCCGCCAAAGTACATCCCAGGTCCCATCATGCCGTATCCAAACCCAGGTCCGAGCATGAAGCTCGACGTGCGCATGCCACCCGGAGACGGTGCGCTGTATGATCCGTAGCTCGAACCGCCGCCGAGCGACCGCATCGACCCCATCGAGCTCGCGCGGAACGACCCACCACCGATGCGCCCACCGCTTCGCGCCGCCAACGCATCGCCAGGATTAACCATAATCGTACTGAGCGTAATCGCTAGCGCCAGCGCCGACGTCCCCGCGACTCGCGCGAGCGACGCCCACCACGCGTCGGCGCGCGCCTCAACCGCGACGCGTTGATCCTTCGTCTCTCGCCCACCCACGCGCGTCTCGCGCGCCTCTCGCGACGCCGCGAGCGTCACCGTGCGCGCGCGCACGCACGCATCGCGCGCACCTCGCGTCGTCGTCGTCGTCGTCGTTGGCGACGCCACGATCGCGCGACGCGCACCCATCGTTGATGTCGATGGTGTCCCAACCAGAGGTGCCGACGCGCGTCGTCGGCGCGCATCGACGCGCACCGCGCTCGCGCTCGCGCTCGCGTGACGCGCGCACATCATGTTTTCGTTCCTTCGTTTGACCGCACGCGACGATCGCCTCGGCGCGGTGGGGCGCGAGGCGCGTCGTAAAGTGTCGTCATTGCGCGGCATCGGCATGTACGGCACACGCGTGATCCCGAGCACCGCGTCGTGCGTCGCGCGTCATCGCACCATGCGGCTGATTGCGTCGTCATCGTCGTCGTCGTCGTCGTCGTCGTCGTCGTCGTCGCGGCCTCCGTCGTCGTGGAGCTCGGCGTCGAATGCGAATGGGAATGCACCGAGACAGCGCAAACCGACGCCGCAACGTGGCGCCGAACGCGGGTACGGTTCGCCGTCGAAGCGCGAACAATTCGTGACGAACCCTTATGAGGCACGTAATCGTGGGTTTTCGTCGCGAGGAGATGATCAGGGGGATGTCGAGCGCGTGTCCAAGATTCTCGCGCGACGCGGCGATTGTAGCCGTCGGGAAGCGGAGCGGCTCATCGCCGACGGCTTGGTCATCGTCGACGGCGTGCGAATCAGTGAACAGGGGTTTAAGTGTTCGGCGTCGTCGAGTGAGATCGTGATTGACGAGCGCGGCACGCGGTGGTTGAGTAGTAAGTTGACCGTGGCGGTGAACAAGCCGCCGGGGTACGTGAGTAACCTCCCGGCGGCTGGCGAAGTCGCGGCGTGGACGTGCATTGAACCGCGGAATGCGTGGATGCGGGCGATGGAACAAGTGCCGATAGATGATTTAAAGCGCGTCACGCAAGATGCGAAATCGTTAAATGTCGTGGGGAGATTGGACAAGGATTCACGCGGGTTGTTAATATTGACACAAGACGGCGCGTTGGCGCGGTCAGTGATCGGTGGGAATGATGTCGAGAAGAGGTACATCGTCACTGTGGATTCAGACGTCCGTGAATCACACATGCGTTCGTTCAATGGTAGCGTACAACTGGATGGGGCGGAGTTGTTACCGATGCAAGTGCGACGGTTGGGTAACGGCTCGCGCACGCTTGAGTTTCGATTGAGAGAAGGAAAGAATAGACAAATCAGACGCGTGTGCGAGAAGTTTGGACTTCGCGTCGTGGACTTAGAGCGCGTTCAGATTGGGGACGTCGAGATTGGGGATCTACCCGAAGGTGCATGGCGTGTGTTGACGCCACGAGAAACGCAGTCGCTGCGCGAGCTCGAGTTTGAGTGAATAATTTTGTAATTCAAGTGTGACTGCTAAAATCAATGGACGACTAGCGAGATGTTGTGAAAATCCAAAGTCTTGTGGTATGTCTGTACGTTGTACGTATTATGAAGGAAGTTCGTTGAACGTCTTGCGATCCTTGGAGCCGCTAGACTTTTTCTTTGACTTTTGTTGCGCGGCGGCGACGACGGCGGCGGCGCCAGTCATCTTCTTCTTCCCCGCCGCCTTGGCCGCCTTGGCCGCCATCAATCGCTTCTTCGCCTCAGCCGGATCCACGAGTTCGACTGGTTCGGAGCTTACGTCCTCTTCTTTCGCTGGCTCTTCGCTCGCGGCTTCGGATTTAGCCTCGCCCGCCTCCGCCTTGGCTTTCGCCGCCGCCTTTTTCTTTCGTCGCGCCTCAGCCTTAGCCTTAGCCGCCGCCTCGTCTTCCTTTGTTTGCACCCCAAGCTCAGCTAAGGCATTCGCAAATTCTTCTTCCTCTCGTTTCGCTCGCTCCTTCTTCGTCTCAACGCGTTGTAAAACCTTGGGCGCCTCTGGAGCCGCAGCCGTCGCCGCCGCCGACTCGGCGACCTCATCCTCGCTCGCGTCGTCATCCTCTGGTAATTCACGAAGCATATCATCAATACCCTCCGCCGCAAACACCACCGACTCAGCCTCCTTCTTCGCTCGTTCCTGCGCAAGCTTCTCTTCGGCTTCAACGCGCAATCTCTCCTCAATTTCCGCTCTCAACTTCTCGTCCCGCGCCTCGCGCGAAAACGACGCGGGCGGCTCCCCATCCATGGGCTCATCGAAATCCGCCCACGACGTCGACGCCGTCACCTTGGGCGCCACGTACTTGGGCACCGCGCTCACCGCAGGCACCGCCTCGGGGGTTTCCTCCACCTCTGTCGGCGTCACCGCCGCGAGCGGCGCCTCAGTCGTCGTCAACGTCGTCGCCTCAGGGCGTTGACCCCCCGCCGGCGCAGCCGACGCATCGCCATCACCCGATGCGTCTTCCTCGTCGTGCGCCGCTTTGGCTGCTTTATCCTTGTGCGTGAGTTTACTCACGGCACCGCCGAGGGCGCCGAGAAGCGATCCGAATCCCATGCGCGTCGTGTCGTGCGTCGTCGTGTGCGGTCGACGGTCGACGGTCGACAGACGTCACCATCGGCATCGACAGTTGTAGCCCTAAAACCTCAACCGCGCGTACGCGCGCCCCGACGCGCGATGCCATGATATATATACCAGCGCGCGCGCGTCGAGGACGCGCGTACGCGTGTTTATATATAAATGTTTTCGTATGGGGTTTTATTCGGACATACGGATCGTCGACGCGCGCGCGGCCTCGACTCGACATATACATGTGTCTCGAGTGCGTGTGCGCTTTTTGTGTGTGTCTGTGCGTCCGCACCCTCCTCGCGACGGCGCGCGATGGGCACGTCGACGTCGCGCGCGGCGGTGTTTTTTTTGTTTTTTTTTGTCGCGCATTCGTCGCGTCTCGCGCCGTCTCGGGACGCGCGTCGGCGCGAGACGCGACGATGTTCTAAAAGGAATATCGTCGTTCCGCGTGCGTGCGCGCGAAGATTTCGAATCGTCATTCGTCGCCTCGCGTCTCGCGCGACCGCTCTCGCGCGCGCGCCACGTGTGAGATTGCGAGTACGAAAACCCCTTTCGTTCGTTGGGTCATGTCTGCGCTCGAGGCGCGACGCGCGGGGCGACTGCGACCGCGAAGGCGCGCGCGAAAGGGTGGATGGATGACGCTCGCGACGGTGGCGCTCGTGGGCACGCTCCTCGCGCTCGCGGCGGCGTCGCGCGGCGTCGCGGGCGACGACGACGACGACGACGATGACGATGATGATGATGATGATCACGCGTCGTCCGGGCCCGCGGGCACGGCCAACGCCGCGTGCGCGGTGGACGCCACGGACGGTCGAACGTGGTGCGCGTACGCCGACGTCGTCGCTGGCATCGACGTGGCGTTTTCCGCGGTCAATTCCACGGATGTCTCGCGCGTGGATCATTACGTCAAGGCGACGTTTTCTGGGACGAAAAATCCAGGATCGGTGGGTTGGGCGTCGTTCGGGCCCGGCACGTCGATGTCGTCGGCCGTGGTGATGGTGGGACAGGCGAACGGCGCGAGCTCGACGGCGTATACGCTGACGAGCCGCGCGACGCCTTCGAACGTGTGCTCGGCTGGGTGCGCTATTACGGAGCTCGCGACGACGAGCGATGCGAGTGGGTTGACGTTGAAATTTCGGTACACGAAGGAGAACACGACGCCTGGAACGGAGACGTTCATTTGGGGGATGAAGACGTCGGCGTGGCCGGGGAAGCACTCGGCGTTTGGGACGGTGAGCGCCGACGTCAGCGGCGTCGCGACGGCGGATTCTGGGACATCGACATCGACGTTGACGCGAGACGTGACGCATGGTGTGCTGATGGTCATGGCGTGGGTTATTTTCATGCCGGGCGCGAGCGCGATGACGATGTTGAAGAACGCGTTGCCGGATGGGTTGTGGTTCAAGTTGCACATGGCGGGCGCGGCGATTGGATCGCTCATTTTCGCCATTGCGCTGGGGCTTTTACTCGGGCGCGAGGATCATGGAGAGTCGTCACTTCTGGACACGCATTACACGCTCGCGCTGGGCACGATAGGTCTTTGGGTGGCGCAAATTTCCTTGGGCGTGCTTCGTCCGAACAAGACGGGCGGCAACCGCCTCGGGTTCATCCCGACGTCGCTTCGCCCGGCGTGGTTCGTCGCACATCGCGTGATTGGGCCGGTGGTTATGGGCATTGCCGCTGCCGCGGTCATCACCGGCGCCAAGCTCATCCAGGACAAGCACGGTGACGACAGTGCGATTGGTATCAAATTTTTGACGCCAGACGTCATGTACGCCATGTACGCGACTGTCGTCGCCCTCGCGCTCGTCGGCGCTGGCGTCAATCTGTGCTGCTTCAAGCCGCGGCAACGGTCGACAAGTCCACGCGCACCGTACCTCATCGAAGCGGGTCAAATGGCGTCTTCGGATAGAGTATAGAATCGTGTTTTAGCCTCAATCTCCAATCCTCAATCTCAGCTGTCTTTTCAACTACTTTTCCTGGCGTCGACGGGACGCGAGAGTCCTCAGTCGTCGTCGCCATGCCCGCGCGCGCGGTCGATGGCGGGCACTACACCGACATCGAGGCACTTCCCGGAGGTGTCGCACGCGACGCTTCCGCGCGTGCGCGCTTAACGAGTCGCGGCGCGGAAAAGTCAACGCTCTCGTCCTCGTCGTCGCGAGCGCGCTCGTTTCTTTCCACGCAGTTTGGCGTCGCTTGGGATAAACGCCGCGAATCGTGGACGCATCAAGGCGAAATAATCACGCAGTTCGTCTTCGTGCTCTTTGTCGTCCTCACCGCGCGGTTGAACACGGAGAACATATCCTTATGTGGCTTCATGGAGCGCGCGCCCAACTGGCACGGCGCGTTGTACTATTGGAGCGCCACAGCGACGGGAAACTCGCTCGCGTGGAGCACGATGCGAAGTGTACGCGAGGAAAAGAATGCGGCGATGAAATGCGCGCGTCTCGCGGCGGGTGCGGCGCCCTTGCTATCGCTGCTGGGGACGTTGGTATACCCGAGGTGTTTATGGACGAGACACAAGCGACACACAGAAAATTGGGCATGGAGCGTCACTGCCGCGATGGTATTCGAATGGGTCGTGGATTGGTATTATAAACGATTTAAGTCGCGCGATAGCGAGCGCGTGATGCATAGCGACTTGGCGTTGCCGCAGTTTACGTGGTGCGTCGGGATGTTGACGACGACGTTTTACTATTACACGTCGTCGTATCAGTTCTTTAGCGGCGAAATACTAGGTGCGATGAGTTTTTCGTGGTGGGTGATGAGTAAACATCGAGCTGGAACGTTTGTGAATCATCCTGAGATGCGAGTGTATACATGGCGCGAGTATTGCCTGGTTGACGGGACGCTCGCCGCCGCGCTGTTGTGCGTCTTTCGATTCCAACAGTTTCACACCTGCGCAGCCACCGGCGTCGCGCCGCTCGCATAGCTCACCATCACGAGCCATAGGTATTGTGTTGTTAATTATGTAGGTCTAGTCATTCCTGTCGCCTGCCTCGCGCATGCATTCGTGCTCGCCGCGCGCCCGCGTCAACCGCGCCGCGAGCGATGGGACGCCTCAGTCTCGCGCACGCGCTGAGGCCGCATGCAATGAATCACGCGCCATATGCGGATGCGCACAGGGACGTGGAATCTCTTGCGCCCGCATCTGCGGTGCACTTCGCGTCGACATCGACGGTACATCGTTTAAAGCGACGTCAATCGCCGTTGGAGCGCTTCGTATCGTCGCAATTCGGCGTGGCGTTTGACAAGCGTGAAGGTCCGTGGACGAACCAAGGCGAGGCGCTCGCCATGCTGGGTGGGTTAGTGCTCGTGTTTACGTCGCTCGCATTGCCGACGGCGAATATATCGCTGTGTGGGTACACGGAGTACGCGTCCAACGCGCAAACGTTGCCGTACTACGCGAGCGCGACGGCGAGCGCGTCATCGTTGATATGGAGCACCGTCGTAAGCGCGCGGCACGAAAGGAATAGGGTAATGAAGACGTTACGGTGTATTGCCGGTGTGGTGCCGGCGATGACGATGATAGGAACGTTCATGTTTCCACGGTGCAAGTGGTCTTGGCACCAATCGAGCGTGCTCGCGTGGGCGTTGTCCGTCTCAGGTGCTATGGCGTTTGAACTGCTCGTTCGCGCGTGCGATGCGTTGACAGCGAAGCCAGTGAGTGAGCGCGTGGTGCACAGCGCGCTCGTGCTGCCACACATCGTGTGGGTATTGGGAATGTTGCGCGCGAAGAAGTACTATTACAACTCGACGGAACAATATGAATTCCTCGGCGCAGAAATCATGTGCACGATGAGTTTTGCGTGGTGGAGCCTGAGTAAACACCGCGCTGGAACGTTTCCAGCGCAACCCGGTGCGCGGGTATATACTTGGCGCGAGTATTGCTTGGTTGATGGCGCCAGTGGTGCCGCGCTGTTGTGCGTGTATCGCTTCATACAATTCAAGCTGTGCGCGGCGTGGGGCCAATACTAGTAGAGCGCGCGCTGTGAGCTATTTACAAAATAGGAAGTAGTACTGTTGTTAGTTTTATAGAGTAGACGTAGTGAAGAGATGTCTTTTGACCAAAATCATTGTTTAACATGTTCGGTCGACAACCGTTTGACTCGTACACGCAGCGCTGGCGCGGAACCCAAGTGGCGCACTACAACGGCATTGGTTATATCCATTCAAACACACAACCGGCAGGGGTAGTACGCAAACAATTTAAATCGCGTACGACCTGGCGGGAGAAGAGCGCCGCACTCCGAGAACACTTGCGAGGCTGTAAGCAAAACAGAGGAAAGTCAAAGTCGGCGGAGCACGCTCGCGTAAACATCGAGATTTACAGTTAGTGAGTGGTTATACAGTGCATTATTAAACAAACATATTTTATTCTATTGTTCGAGAGCCTTCATAGCTTCTTTCGCCAAAGCGTAGGCGGCATCCCAATCTACTTTAGCCGCGGTGGCGTCTTTCACGGCGTTGGCAATTTCGTCAGCCAACTCTCGCTGCTTAGCGGGCGGTGTACTCACCATTGAATCTTGAAGAGACTTGACGTGTGCATTTGCTCGCTCAGCTACCTTGTACGCCTTTTTCGCCGCCTTGAGGAGCTTTTGCGCGCGCTTCTCAGCCTGCGCATGTGTTGCTCGCACTTCAGCTTGTTGGCGCTCGTCTTCTAGAATCTTAGCCTGCCGCGCTGATTCTTCAGCTTGCGCTTGGAGTCGACGACGTTCTTCCTCTTCTTGCTCTAAACGCTTTGCTTCAGCCTCGGCAGCGATTCGTTTCGCATGAGCCTCGGCTCTCAGTTGTTCGGCTTCCTTTTCTTTACGGATTCGTTCAGCTTCGGCGGCTTCAGCCATGGCGCGCGCGCTTTCCGCCTCAGCCGCGGCAGTCGCGGCTCGAACTCGTTCGGCTTCGGCAGCTTCAGCTTCCAAACGTAGCTTTTCAGCGTGTGCAGCAGCTTCTGCTTCTTGCTGAAGACGTAACGCCTCTTCTCTGGCGGCGCGGGCGCGTTCGGCTTCGGCCGCCATCGCCTCAAGACGTAATCGCTCGGCGGCGGCTTCGGATTCTCGACGAATCTTCGCAGCTTCTTCTGCAGCTTCTATGTCTTCTTGACGTTGCCGTTCTATTTCAGTCGCTTCAGCGTCTTCAATATCGCGACGCCTTTCGACTTCGGCATTAAGTCGCTCCGCCTCTGCGAGAGCCGCTTCAGCGAGCGTTCGCGCCTTCTCCGCCATTTCTCGTTCGTAACGGATTTTCTCACTCACAGTCGCAACTTCGGACGCCGCACGGATTCTTTCAGCAGCAGCATTCTGGACTTCACGCCGCAACCGCTCGGCTTCCGCCGTGGCCTCGTTCGTCACCCGCATGGCTTCTACGACTTCGGCTTTTGCGCGCGCCGTCTCCACCGCCGCCTCCGCGGCGAGCTTCGTAGCTCTCTCCGCTTCACTCGCCGCCTGCTCTTGCGCACGTTTCGCACGCTCGGCATCTTCGCGCAAAAGTGCGATTTCACCCTCCACAGCGATGCGCTTCGCTTCGGCTTCTGACTTTAGTCTCGCCGCTTCATCCGCGGCGTCTCGATACGTGCGCGCCTCCTCTTCGCGTTTCGTGCGCTCCTCCTCGACGTGCGACAGACGATTCGCCAATTCTTCTTTCTCTGCCTTGGCCGCATCGAACGCCCGTTGCAATTCATGGCGCTCGCGCGCGAGCGTGTTCGCGTCGTTCTCTCCCGCACTCGCGCGCTCGAGTTCAGATTCCAAATGTGCCACGCGTCGGGACATGTCGTCTTCGAGTCGCTCCAGCGCGTCTCTCGCCTCAAGCAGCTCCGCATCCCGCGTCGACACCGCCGCGCTCGAATCAGTCATCGCCTGTGCGCATTCGCTTTGTGCGTTGACAAAATCCTTCTCCAGAAGCGCGAGGCTTTCTTCGCTAAGTGCGCGTTCGCGTCGCGAGCGCTCCAACTCGTCAGTCAATCTTTGACGTTCGCTCGCCGCTTCAGCGCGCGCGACGACAATATACTCTGACAACGCAGCTTCCGCGCGATACCTTTCGTCTTGCAACTGTTTATGTTCGATCTCTAAGCGCAAGACCTCGGCGCGTGAAGCATCCATGGACGCCACGTGCGATTGCTCGAGCAACCGCGCCGCTTCAGCCGACATCCGTCGAGCGACGCGCATTTCTTCAATCGCCTCGTCGCGCGCTCGCGTGGACGCCATCGCCGCTTGTTCGCTCTCGTCTGCACGCTGACGCGCTGTGGATAATTCTGCACGCGCCTCGCGTAGACGTTGCGCCCGTCGTTCAATGTCTTCGGCGCTCGCCGCCGACGTGTCATCCGCCAGCCGCGTCGCGTCTGCAAGCCGCGCCTCGCGCTCATCGAGCGCGCGCGACATCATCTCAAGTTCGCTCTCCGACGCAATCAATCGCAACTCGAGCTGACTCAAACGCTCTTCTTTCTCTGCGAGCGCGTCCGCGGCGCGCTCAGCGCGTTCTCTCAACGCTGCCCGGCTCTCATTCTCGGCGTCTCGTCTCTCTCGCGCGTCCCGAGCCGCCGCCTCGACGCGACGTTCGGCATCCTCCACGGCGTTTGACAGCTCATCCACGCGCCGCTGGAGCTCAACCTTCTTACGATCAGCGAGCTCGAGATCTCGGCGCAGTGCGGCGATTTCGGGCGCCGTCGCCATCGTCGTCGTCGTCTCCGAGCGTTCGAGCGCCGCCTTGGCGTCGACCAATTCAGCCGCCGTCTTTGCTCGCTCCGTCTCAATCGCCGCTCGCGCCTGCGCCGCCTCTGCGAGCTGCGTGCGCAGCGCTTTCCACACCGCATCGCGGTCGGCCACAGCCGCGGCTTCACGCGCGCTCGCATCGTTGATTTCAACCCGGGCTTCGGCGCGCGCGCGTTCGACGTCGTCTCGCGCCCGTCGGAGCTCTTCCTCGACGTCAGCCACGCGTTGTTGCAAAGGCGCAATGTTCGCGCACGCCCCACCGTCGGATTGGTCCGCAAACGCCCCATGCGACGAAGGATTTGTCATGCGATGCGCGCGACGGGTGTACGGTGCGCCTACGTCGACGTCGTCGCCGAGCGGTCCCGGTGCGAGCGCTCCGGTCCCGGCGCCTCGAAGCATCGGCGCCACAAACGGAGCCATCACCGCCGTGGCACCGACAGCCAGAGCGGCGACCATTCGCGTAGTGATTGCGGCGGCGGCGGTGCGCCCGGCGCTGAGCGTCGTCGCAGGTACCGGTGATGGCGCCGAGACGTCACGAGATGCGTCTGGAAAAGCCGCGTTTGCCGTCGTCGTCGCCGTCGCCGTCGTCGTCGCGACTGAACGACGCGTGGTATTGACGTCGTCACACAGCGCTTCCAACGACGACGACATGGATGACGATGCGAGCGACGACGCATCATCATCATCATCATCATCATCATCATCATCGTCGTCGTCGCGTGGTACGTCGACGTCTAACGACGCCACGAACGCTCGACAATACTCCATCCGCGCGCGGTTCTCCTCCTCATACGCGTCATCCTCCTCGCCCTCATCATCGCGCGCACCACCGACGACATCGCGACGACCGCGCACGAGACCATCGTCGTCGTCGTCGTCGTCGTCGTCGCCGCCGCGCCGCCGCCGCCGCCGCACCACTCCCGCCGCCGTCGTCTCGCGCCCCGCCCCGTCCGCGCGCCCCGCCCCGCCCGCGCCCGCGTCGCCACACGCCCCACCCCCCGCGCGCGTCCATTCGCGCCCACGCACATCTCTCCGCGCGCCTTCACCCCGCGCAGCGCGCGTCGCCGCGACGTGTTTCGCGCGCCAGCGCGCCAACCCGACGTTCGCATTCGCGCCTTTCGCGCCATCCTCGCCCGAAAACACAAACACCTCGCGCGAGTTCGCGACGTCGCCGCGATCGACGCCATCGCGCGCGCGTGACGACCGTCGGTGGACGACGTCGCGCCATCGCACGCGCGCCATCCTCCCAACGCGCCGCGAACTCGCGCGTGCGCGAACGAACGCAGCGACATCATCGACATCATCGACATCATCGACAGCTCGCGCGACGTTTAAATTGAATCGTGGTTCGGTCTGCATATCAGAATATTCGGACACCCGGCGTGCGTCACACCCGCGTGTGCGGATCCACGACGACGGGGTTTAGTTGACCAATTATAACTCAAGAGGGGGGTGTCGACCCTCCACGTGCCCCACATGGGAAAAGT
>Ga0181564_10000830_pt1 | contig 27408 bp, 21 predicted proteins | sample 011ome_24_FD_134512 | JGI IMG/M metagenome (GOLD analysis project Ga0181564, IMG submission 134512) | Coastal salt marsh microbial communities from the Groves Creek Marsh, Skidaway Island, Georgia - 011513CT metaG (megahit assembly) | ecosystem: Environmental > Aquatic > Marine > Intertidal... | reverse complement strand
TGATCACGTAATGCCTGTACTATTGATGCCGCGTTGTTGTTGTTTGTAGTTGTGTAAATTCTAATAGATGACGAAAACTTGAGCGAATTGAGTGACGATGACGTTACAACAAGGCGCCGTGGATATTTAAAGGGCGCGACAAAGCCGTCGCGCGCATGGAAGTGTTCACAAAACAACGAGACTTGGATATGCAAATTATTTACATACCAGCCTTCTTGCGTTCTTCAGCCATCTTCTTGGCGGAAGCGGCGCGGCGCGCGGCGGCGGCTTCGTCCTCAGCCTTGTTCTTGGCGGCGAGCTCCTCCTTGGTGAGCACCTTTTCGGACGAACCTTCGTAGGCGTTCCAGTTGGACTTACCCGCGACGGAATCTTCGAAACCACTGTGGATGTGAAAATACATAAAATCGTCAGCAAAAACAATGTGCATGTGTCGCTCAGGCAAAACTACAACCTCGCGCGGCGAAATACCGAGAAAATACCGGAGCTCGCGCGGAGCCGCGCGCGACGCCGCGCGCGCGCGCGCGCGCCCTCTGACACAAACCAAAAACCCAAAAATTTCCGAAACTCCTCCTCGAGCGACACCGCGTCGCGTGACATTTTCCAAAACTCGCGCCTCGCGCGCGCGCGCATCACGCGCACGACGCTCCACACGCCCTTCCTGGCGCGAGAAACGCGCCACGAGAGATAAAACAAATCACCCACACGAGGGGGGCTTCGAAAACGCGCGTTCGAACGCATCGACGACGACGTACCGCGCGGCGACGTTGCGCTTGGACGTGGTAAACTTGGTGGTGGTGATCACACGCGCGCACGCGGCGTTGGAAACGATAGAGAACATGTTGACGGGTGGTGGGTTTGCGATGCAAGACAAATTGTGACGCCTGGGTGACGTGGACGCCGCGTTATCCACGCGAACCGTCGTGGGGGGGTGGGTGCGTATTTTGCCGCGAAAATTCCAAAATCGGGTGTCTAAAAAACTCAAAATCGGGTGTTTACCAAATGTTGTGTTTTACATGCTTGTATGTACCACTAGAGTATGAGTACTGGAATTTTTGTGTGTTCCGTCGCGAAACATAAAAGTTTTGGATTTTAAATTAGGGGGCACCCCTCTCGAGAGGCGTGGATAAAAAGACGGTTCATATCGCATCCGACGGATCGGGCGGGCGGGGTGACGTTCGGTACGACGACGGCGAGGGACGTCACGACACGGACGCGTGGGCGCGAATGTATAGGGTTGTACATGCTTTGCCAAAGCGCTGTAACCGTTGTTCAACGTGTACAGTAATATTACTCTATCATCTAATGGTTTTATCGAGCGCCCAACCTCACTCTTAAAAACGTCCCCATGGCTGGGTACGCGGTTTTTAAATACGCTTCGAGTTCATCCGCGGCGGCGGACGATTTACACACGAACTGCACGCATCCGTCGCCTTGTGATCCGACTCCTTTGCCGCCATGAGATAACGCTCGGCACTTCTCGTCTTCGAGCACGGCGTGCAGCGCCGGCGCGTCGAGCTCCGACGGGCATAGCTCTCGACCGACGGAATCAAACACGCGCTGTGCGTCCGTATACACGACTCCAAGTGCTTGCGCGTCGCCATTTTTGATCGCGTCGAGCGCACGCGTAATCAACGCTTCATTCTTAGGCCCGAATGCTTCGAGCGCGCCTTCGTGCCCCGCCTTGAACGCCGACTGCAGGCTCGCTAAAATCGTCACCGTATCCTTCGCCCGCCCCAAATCACCCACGAGCACGCATATATCTCCCGCGCACTCAACCTCGCGCACGTCCATCGAACCTTTGTCAAACGTCAACACCACCGCGCGACCTCCGCCGAAAGCACACGCCTGGTCCATAGCACCGCACGCGCTGGGGGTTCGCGCGCTCTCTCCACGGTAGGCCAACGCCATCTCATCCGTCGTCGTCATACCAAGCGAATACAGCTCATTGAAACACCTCGCAATCAGAACGCAGACCGCGGCTGAAGATGACAGTCCTTTCTTCGTCGGTAACGTCGTCGAGTAGTTGCGCACCGCGACGCCGCGTCTAAAATTCTCACACCCCTCACCATCCCCATACGCATCCAACACCTCCAACACCGTACCACACACGTAGCTCCAGAACCCACCAGCGCGCGCTTCGTCGCTCAATCGCTCGCGATCGCGCAAATCACACGCGAACGTCGCTCGAGCCCCCGAGCTGTCGATCGCTGACATGGTAAACGCGTACGCATCAACACCGTAATCGCACGTCGCATGCAACCCTTCGCGCGTGCCGACGACGAGACACCGTCCCGGCGATCGTCCGCCCAACGCCCCCGCCCAGTCGGTGTGCTCGCCTAGCAAGCACACGCGTCCGCTGACGAAGACGTCGCGCGGCATGGAAATGAAGTCTTCGTTTGAGTTTCAATCCGCACTGTACGCCTCGCGACCGCGACGCGACGACCGCCGCGCGCATCGAACGCGAGCGCAGATCAACGTACGTCGTCACTAGACGCCGCCGACGCGAGCGTCTCACCGCGTCGCGCGCGCGTTGACACTCGGACGCGTCTCGCGCCATGACTGCCACGGACGGCACGGACGCTGAGATGACCACCCCGACGCCAGCGCCGCCGGATCCCAAGCGCGAGGCGTTGAGAAAGTACTCTGGGCTGTTGTTGCAGCATAAGGTAGGGCGTGATGTCGCGCGCGATCGTTGATGGCGTCGATGCGTGCGCGGGGAAGATTCGCGTGCTTGATCTCAACTGCCGGGAATGATCGATCGTTCAGTCGCGACGCGTGCGCGTTCTCGTACTCACCAATCCATTCGCGTGTGTGTGCGTGTGATCGTTTACAGGAACTCGATGGTCGCGTTCGCGCCGCGAGAGATGAGTTGCGTAACGTGCGAAAGGCGTTTGACAAGACGGAGGATGATTTGAAGGCGCTGCAGTCGATGGGGCAGATTATCGGGGAAGTTTTGCGACAATTAGACGAGGATCGGTTTATTGTCAAGGCGAGCAGTGGTCCGCGATATGTTGTTGGATGTAGGACTAAGCTTGATAAGTCAAAATTGGTGAATGGAACGCGGGTGACGTTGGACATGACGACGCTGACGATCATGCGCGCGTTGCCTCGCGAGGTTGACCCGTTGGTGTTTAACATGTTGAGTGAGAGCTCTGGGCACGTGGATTATAGCTCAATTGGTGGTCTTGGAGAGCAAATTCGTGCGTTGAGAGAATCGATCGAGTTGCCGTTGATGAACCCGGAGTTATTCATACGTGTGGGTATCGCGCCGCCAAAGGGGGTGCTGCTGTACGGTCCGCCGGGTACGGGAAAGACGCTGCTCGCAAAAGCCATTGCGAGTAACATTGACGCCAACTTTTTGAAGATTGTTTCTAGCGCTATAGTTGATAAGTACATTGGTGAATCGGCGAGATTGATTCGGGAAATGTTCGGGTACGCGCGAGACCACGAACCGTGCATCATCTTCATGGATGAAATCGACGCCATCGGCGGTAAGCGTTTCTCTGAAGGTACATCCGCCGATCGTGAGATTCAACGTACGCTCATGGAGTTACTCAATCAACTCGATGGTTTCGATGTTTTGGGCAAGGTGAAGATGATTATGGCGACGAATAGACCGGATGTGCTTGATCCCGCGCTCATGCGTCCGGGGCGTTTGGACCGCAAGATTGAAATCCCCTTGCCAAACGAACAAGGCCGAGTTGAAGTCTTAAAGATTCACGCCCAGAAAATAAACAAAGAGGGTGATATTGATTACGAGTCTATTTCCAAAATCGCCGAAGAGTTCAACGCGGCGGATATGCGCAACGTGTGCACAGAGGCGGGCATGTTTGCGATTCGAGACGACCGCGACTATTGCATCCAGGATGACTTCATGAAGGCGGTTCGCAAACTCGTCGAGGCCAAGAAGCTCGAGCCCGCGGCGTCGTACGACTCATCGTTTAAGAATACTGATTAGGTGCGATTGATCAATCGCCACTCTTGCGTTAGCATTTCAATACTTTACACAGTAACAATAGTCAAAACGCCTCGCCAACTCTAACCGCCACCGCACAACTCGCACGCTCACCTAGCGCACGTTCCGCACAACGCTCGCCGCACAGATGCCATCGACGAATGAAATAAATGCTAGGAAAACCGCCGAAAAGGCTGACGCGTTCATGAAACCCTCGTTGACGCGATGGAAGCCAGATTACGATCGCGCCGTGGACCTCTACGCTGAAGCCGCGAGGCTATACCGCGCCTCTGGCGACTACGCCGCCGCCACAATCGTCGAAGAGAAATCCGCCGAAGCGTCGCTGTTATTGACAAACTACTGGGACGCCGGCAAGACCTTCGAACGCGCGTGTGAGAGCGCGGTGAAAAAGGTTCCCATGGATGGCGCCGCGGTGCTCGCGCTCGCCGAACGCGCGGCGGAAGCCTACGCGAGCGCCAATCGCGTGCAAGTCGGCGCCGAAGCGATGAGTCGGGCGAGTCGATTAGTCGAGGATAGTGATTTATTCACGTCCACGGCGTTGTTGCGAAGATCGTTGGAGATTTTTGAGGAGGATGAAAAGGATCTGTACGCGGGCGAGCATCACCGACGACTGTGCGCGCAGCTGACGCGCACGGGCGAGTACACGGATGCCGCAGAGGCGTGCTTGAAATACGCTGAATCGTGCTCAAGAGCTGGACAAAGTAATTCCCTAGCTAAGGCATATCTGAGCGCGATTGTGGCGCTGTTGTATAGTGGAGATGGCATCGGTGCGCAGTCAACGTACGCCGACGTGTGCGAAATTCCAGATTTTGAAAAGAGCGAAGAGCGCGAGACGGCATACAAGTTACTCAATGCCTACCGCGATGCGGACGTGGAGGCGATCAAATCAACAGTGGCCCAATCGAGTTGCTTGCGATTTTTAGACGTGGCGTTCACGAGACTCGCGGCGAAGCTTCCAAACGTTGCGCACGACGTCGCGCGCGTCGCTGCCGAAATGGGTGGACAAGGCAAGGCCGGGGACACCACCGACGAAGACGCCGACGATTTGTGCTAACGCACACACACGTCTACACTAAACAACATTGTATGAATAACAAACGCTAGTACCAGCTAAATCCTTTGTCGTCGCACTCGCAACGTAAAATCTTAACCTCCTTCAACGGACGGTCGTTCTTGTCAACCTTCACCGCCCCGATGGCCCGCACGACGCTCATCCCCGAACTCACGCGTCCAAAGATGGCGTGCTTACCATCCAACCAAGGCGTCGGCGCCAAGGTGATAAAAAACTGGCTCTTATTCGTATTCGGGCCACTATTTGCCATCACTAAAATCCCCGCCCCGACGTGACGCAACCCTTTAGATATCTCATCCTCAAACTTCCCTCCGAACACGCTCTCACCGCCGCGACCCGTGCCCGTGGGATCGCCGCCCTGAATCATAAAGTCCTTAATCACGCGATGAAACACGACATCGTCGTAGTACCCGCGCTTGGCGAGCTCAAAAAAGTTTTGACACGTCTTGGGCGCATGCTTGTAATACAGCTCGAGCGTGACGGGCCCGTGCGAGGTGTGCAAGGTGACTTCGGGCGCGCCGAATTGCTCGTCGGGGCCCCACTTCGGGTCGTCGCACATCGTTCGCGCGATCGAGCGTCGATCGCGGCGCGCGCGATCGGGTGATTGTCGCGGGCGGCGCGTCGTTGACTGGCGCTGTCGATGTGCGTTTTTCGCACCTCCAACGCGCGCTCGAGCGTCGCGCGGCGCGCGCGGCGGCGGTGCGCGCGCGAGTTCGCTCGGAAATAATTTTCCCAACCCCCGCGCGCGCGACGCGGGGTGATCGTTCGCGGTCGCGGTCGAGCGCGCGCGGCGTGACGAATCGACTCAACGGCCTGCATCGTGTAGCCCGTCGTCATTCGCGCACGCACGCGCGCCAAAATCGCCCATGTCGCACGAGGACATCGCGCATGACGCTGGAAGGGGATCGCGCCAATCGCAAGAGGCGCTCGTCGCCGCGAGTCGCGCGCGGATGAGCGCGAATGCGCGGCGAGAGGGCGACGATGGCTCGGCGAGAGCCGCGGGGGGAACGCGCGAGAACTTTGGTGCGCGCGACGACGGGGCGATCGCCAGAGCCCCGCTCGGGGCGAATAGAGGATTGATGAGTTATGATGATAAACCTTTGGTGGATCCGCGCGCTGGAACGTCGCAGCTCACGCCGAAAGTCAAGCGAGAGTTTCATGACGACTATTGGACGGTGTCGCACCTGAAGTTGTTATATTTGGTGAGCAAGTACTCCAACTGTGCGCAGACGGTGTACGAGAAAGAACAGTGGGTGAGGAAATTGCCATTACTTGTGTTGATTTATGAAGGCATCGTGCAGAAGGTGTTCGAGTATGATTACGCGCCAGAGTCAACGGTGGTGAAGAATACGCGCGTGTATCTCAACGTGTCGCAAGAAGGCGTGGATGATTTAGATGATTTGATCGAAGGTGAGCTCATTCGAGGCTTGCGATTGAGTTCGAGTGAGCACCAGAGCGTTTTAGCGTTTCAAATTACTGCTGCTGGTTTAGCGCTGGTGAGTAAGCGTATGACTGAGGAGGACAGGCAGCTCGTCGATGAGTTGTGCGTCGCCGATGGCAAGTTGTTGCAAGTGGCGTGGGAAGATGAGACGTTTTATTTACGTAATGATACGATTTCGTTCGAGTCTACGATTACGGATGTTGAAGATGTTTCTTACGTTGTGTCACCGTATTTGCCATTGGCCTTACGACGAATTGGCGGGCCAATGACGTCGTCAAACTCACATCGCGCGTCTGAAAGCGCCACTAAAGATAGCACAATTCGTGACGACTTGGATGAGGTGATTACGATTTCAAACGTCACTGTACTCGTTGGTGAGTGGATTCCATTCGGGGTTAATCAAATCGTCAAACTCAATATGAAGCTTGGATCTAACGATCGATGCCAAGGTGGTTTTTTCACCCCGGAAGTCGACCACGAGTCCACCAACGCGCAGTGCGAAATTCCAGCTGGTTTGACGAATGTCAACATTCTCGATCACGATATGACGACATTTACGAACATCGAAGCGCAAGTACACTTTCCCGAAGATGACGGCATCGTTCAGATTGAGCACTTTGGGATTCATCTCAGAAAAGATGGCACTGTAGTGCACGGATTGATGATTGAGTCGGTTATGGATCGAATTTTGGAAAATATTTCTCTCGATAACCTCGCGCGTTTACTCGTTGACGTGCACATGGACTCGAGTACTATTTTAGATTCGCTCTTGAGTGATCACCAGCGGGATTTACTGCAAACCGTCTTCTTAGGAAACGCCGAACGACGTGATAAAATTAACGTCATAATTGCAGAGCGAGCGACGCCGCAGCAAGCTGCGGATATGTACATGGATAAAGATGCGTTCGAAAACGAATTACGACAAGTGCTCGGAGACACCCACGAATCGCACGATTTGAGCGAACGTGATGTCGTCATTACTGGTTCACACGGTATCTTGCTCATCGGCCCGAACGCCAAGGCTCAGGAGCCCGTGATGTTGATGTATTTGTCTCTCATGTCGCGAGATGTCTTTGTACACAACGTGTTTAACCGCATTTTTATGACGGACGACATTCTCAAGCTCGCTCGACAGATGATTCACCATCACGAAGAAGATCCAAATAGCGTGGCAAACATTCGTCACACGCTCGCCGAGACGTCTAGAGACATTATTTTGCTCGAAGAAATCTTAGTGTACCTCAAAGAGTCCATCGAGCAAGACACGAGCATTCGTATCGTGCCAAAGGACGAAAGCGGTTTACGATTATACAAGATTCTCAACTTGAAAGTCATGCTCGATGACTTGGTGGTGCGTGTGGAGGATATGCGCAAAATTCTCGTCGCGGCCCGAGAGGAAATCACGGGTTTGCGCATCATGGTTGACACTGTTGCTGAAACGCAGTCCTTGCGCTTGCAAGAGGATATTCGTGGCAATAGTGGAGATATGTTGATGCAGCTCAAATCAAATAGTACGCAAGGCACAAGCTTGTACACGATGCAATTCATCTTCGCGGGATTGTTGGCGTTTGAACTCCTCGACCGCATCACCGGAGAGTGGAGCGTGGTGCACACCGAATGGGCTCGAGCGTACATCGTCGACCCATTCATGAATAAACCGCTCGTGTGGTTCATTTTAAGTATAGGTGTGTGGGTCGGTGTCGCGTACGCTGTGTACTATTTAACCAGGGAAATCGACGACAAGTCGGCTGGGGCGATTTCCTATCGCATCAAGGTAAACAAGCCACTCAACTTGCCGGCGTTGGATGAATATTTAGCGCTCAAGTCAATCATCGGAGAAGACGGTATAGCTGATTCTGAGAACTCACTTCAACGCGTGCGATGGACAGAAGAAGACATCACGCGCTGGGAGGGATACTTGCCCACGATGGAAATGGTGTATGATGTCAAGCATGGGTTCCTGTTGGACGTGCATCTCACCATCAACCGTCGGGCGTCGGTACCAGCAAAGCTTCGACCAGAGACGTTGAAGATTAGATTCTTCACTGAGCTGCAAGAAGCAGCTGTTCTTAGCCCGGAAGATGCTGCAACGGTCATTGATAACACTCGCCGCATACGTGCCAAGGCGATGGATAAGCAAATTGTCGCCACAGATGACATTGCGGTGACGTTGAAGGTGAAGGTTCCGAACGAACGCTACTACCGCGAGATTCCTTACGGGCGCCAAACGTACCTTGAGCTTCGGGAGGATATTGCGATAAAGTTTAGAGTCAAACCGGTACAAGTGTTGCAGATTTTCAAAGTCCCAGACACTCTCATAGCAGATGACGACGACGTGCTTCGCATTACTCCAGATAGCATTCTCGAAATCTTACTCAAGACGTAGATGGAATTGGAATTTGTAAGTTATGCATATGCGTGTAAATTATGTCACAATCAGATACGAAGGTAGCGCACTTAAATCATCGCACGAATGATGAACGCAAATAAGGCAAACGCAGCCATGGCGGCGAGGAAAACCATCCACCATGAGGGCTTCTTCTCCTGCTTTTGGGCCGGCACGTACTTCGACGGAACCGCCGGCTGTTGGTCGTCTTTTTGGCTAATACCGAGCGCAGAGCGCACGCGCTGGGTGGTACTTTGAGGCGGGCTCGAGCTGTTCAAAGCTGAAACAACTTCTCCTGCTTTGAAATCACCCGAGCTCACACTACGAGTAACGGGCGTCGAAGCCGAAGCCGAAGCCGTGACAAACGTGACTGAAGTCTCTGGCATTTTCTTTGGCTGCAACGGCGTGAAGTCTAAGCCAAGGCGACGCGCTCGCGAACGCTCGAGGGCATTAGCATCAGCAACGCGAATATCCTCAATCACTTGCTCACTATACTGCAACTTCAACAAGTCGTTCGACCACGCCGTGGTAACCGCTACTTTCTTCTTCGGCTCCTCGACAACCTTCTCCACTGGCTTTTCCACGGTTGACGCCATCGCGGGCGTGGGCACAGGTGCAGGCGCGGGCGGTGCAACCTTTTTCACGGGCTTGGGTGCAACTGGTTCCACGGGCTTGGGCGCAACTGGTTCCACGGGCTTGGGCGCAACCGCTTCCACGGGCTTGGGCGGCGCCGGCGGCGCTGCAGCCTTGGCTTCAACCACAGGCGTGGGCTTGGGATCTGCTTCTTTCTTTGGCTTGTTCAACATCGTGGGGATCTTTTCGTTCAACCCTTCGAAAACTTCATCAAAAGATCGGTCAAAATCCGCCACGCTTTTCACCCTTTCGATGGCGTCTTGAGCGTACTTTTGTTGGCTCAAATCCTTCGCCTTGTCAGTTACGGGCTTCACCGCCTTGTTGAGATTCTTCAATAAATCCCCGAACGCCGTTGCGTTGAGTTCATCTTCACCAGTCAATAGCTCGAGCGCCTTGATGACAGCCACCGCCGACGCTGCGCCCGCCGCCGCTAAAATTGGCTCAGCTGCGAGTGTCGCCACCGTGCTCGCGGCGACCACCGCTGCCACCGCTCTGGCTACTACTTCCGGATCTTTCGCGCCATCCCCGACAGCCTTGAGGAGCTCTTCCACCTTCTTTTGATCAAACTCGAAATTCACCGCATTCGCAGCCAAGATTGGTGGCTTCTTCTTCGACGAAGACGTCGCCGTCGACGGGCTCGCCTTCTTCTTCACAATTGTCTCGCTCACCATGTTCTCCTTCTCAACAATCTTATCACCCCCACCAGAACCAATATCCGCCGCCTCCGCCGCCGCCTCCAACATCGACGACATATCCTCCATGCCTTCATCCTCACCCGCACCCCCAGTCGTGGACGCCGTGCGCGCGTCCCGTCGTCCTCCGCGTCCCGCCAGCGTCGCGCCCGCCCGCGCCCGCCCCGTCGTCCCCGCCCTCGCCCCACCGCGCCCCCGCGCGCGCACCGCCCCTCGCTCGTGCGACACCACCCCCCGAACCGTCATCGCCCGAGCCGTCATCGTCGTCGTCATCACCACCATCACGCGCGACGCGTCACCAAAACGAAATACAAAAAATCAAATCAAATCAATCCAAGAGACCGATCGTAACCACACCCTCTCGTCTGTCGTCTGTCAGCGTGCGTGCGGGTGCACGAACCACGGTCCTCCGCGAACGCACACCTTCGTGACGATGAACCGTGCCACGCCGCGCGCCAAGCGTCGACGTATGACGTCGTTCGTCGTCGTCGTCGCACCACGACCGACGACGTCATGCGACGTCATGCGCGCGCGAGCCCTACATTCGGACATCCGGCGACGTCCCCATACTCTACACCATCGTTCCCCTATACAGCGCACCCACGCGAAGGTCCATGGACCCTTCATTCTCATACTGTGTATCCCATACGCCTGTGTGTGACACAATCACAATCACGCAATCACGTCACACACGGCGGATTCAGACGCAGAGTACGACGACGGTGTATGTACCCCCTCACGATGACCAATCGTGAACGCACCCGCACGGGTCTCTGTGCGTGTGTGTACCCACACGCGCCCGACATACGCTGACGCGGCATCGCATTCAATCCCATCGATCGCATCGATCATGCCGCTCGACGCGACGACGCCGACGCCGCCGACGATAACGATGACGGAAAATGGCGAGCCGAGCGAGGCGTTTAAGGCCAAGTACGGCGCGGTGGGGAAACCGAAGCTCATCGCGCGCGCGGTGGCGAGGTTTGATAGCGCGGATTGGGCCATGCGGGCGCAGCGCGAGCGCGGCGCGCGAGGAGGGGCGAGCGTCGGTGATGGGGGAGGGGCGACGGCGACGACGACGACGACGGAGGGTGCGGCGACGGGTGGGGTGTGAGCGGTGCGGCGGTGGGATATTTGGCGAGCGTGGGGGTGGTTGGGTGCGTGCGACGCGCGACGGCGGCGGCGGCGGGTGAGAAATATCTCTTCGCGCGAGGAAACGCGTATGTGTAACGAATAGTAGACGACGATGAAACGATAGATAGAACAACGTGTTGTCTTTTTCAGAGAGGCACGCGAGTGTGTATATCATGAACTAGTTCATATTGATGAAATCCGCTAAAGTTTCTGACCGCGCGTCGGCGCGCATCCCAGTTTGTTCGCCGTCGAGCGCGCGCGGTGCGCGAGACGTCTCTGTGATCAGAGACACGCGATACCGCGACGGTGCGCGACGGTGATGAACGCTATACGGGATCCGACGCGGGTTCTCGCCCATAACACGCTCACTCACTTACAAGTTGAGCTTGGTGCGACGCCAGTGACGACGCTTCGCGTTGTAGCTGCGCGCGTACAAAAACACTCTCAGTCAGTCTCGCGCGTCCAAAAGGAAATCTCTCTCGCGTGCACACTCAAGATCACCATCCCGTAATCTTAAGCGCGGTAAACGAGAACAAAAACACGATGTGCTCGGACTAAGTCACACACACGCGCGCTACTATCAAATACGCCGCGATGATTGCCGTTTTGCGACGGTCAAAGGCGCCAAAAAAACCTAAACGCGCGCTCAAAAAACGTACCGAATGGTGTTACCGGTACGCATACGGATCCATTGGGGAAGCGGGCGGTTTTGCTTTTGCTTCTTCCCCAAAATCTTCTTAACCTTGAAAGTCTTGTTGGACGGCTGTGTGAGGAAAACGCAATCATTTCGTCAGTTCACGCGCGTTCGGGCGCCAAGCCTGTGTTTTAGGGTCTGTCCCATGCACGCCTTCCACGCCCCGCACGCGCGCGTGCGACCATCGCGCACGCGCGACGCGCGTACGAATGTAACCAAACCACACTCGCACACCATTCGCACGCGCGCGCGACGCGAAACCACGCGCGCGCGACGCTCAAGTCTGCGCAACGCGCGATCTCGCGCCTCGCGCTCGATCCAGCCGCGCGTCCGCGCTCGCGCGCGCATTCGACCCGCTCCACGCGCGCGCGCGACCGCGCCGCGTTCGGCGCGCGCGGAACGCACGCGTGCGCGCGCATCGTTGACACTCTCGCGCGAGCATACGTACCATGTCGCGTCTACGTGCGTCGCAAAGAGACGGATGCTTCGGCGTCGGCGACGAATTCGTCGCCTCGCGGGGCCCCCGAGTGGGGGGGACTCTTGACCAATCATGACCAGGAAAAATTGGATGCTCCGGAGTTATTATTGGTGGATTGATCCCGAGCGCAGAAACAGAGCAACGGAGAGACGTGGATGCGGCGCCAGTGCGCGCCTCGACCGCGACGCCACGGCGCGAGACGCGCGCGCGAACGACGTCGACAGACCCGCACGCGTTTCCAATCCATTCGCGCGCCGCGAGCGGCGCATCGGCATCCATGGCGCACCAAGGCGCGGGGCATCCACCGCCCGGGGGACAGATGGAATTCATGAGCTTCAACGCGCAGGCGTATCCAAACTACGCGGCGTATGCGAATCCTGGGTCTGGTGGGGGCGGTGGTGGGGCGTATGGGCACGCGCAGACGTCGGCGGCGACGTCTGGCGGCGGTTCGGGGTTTGGGTTTGGTGATGGACACGCGCGAATGCCGTCGTTTACCGCGGGCGAGGACGAGGCGCCGCTGTTGGAGGAGCTCGGCGTGGACCCGAAGCAGATTTATCGACGAACGATGGGGATCGTCCATCCGTTTCGTATTGAAGACAGCGCAGATGAGGATTTAGCTGGACCGCTGTTGTTTTGCTTGGCCATGGGGGCGTTTAATTTGTTGGCGGGGAAGTTGCACTTTGGGTACATTTTGGGCTGGAGCACGCTCGCGTCGCTGGCGATGTATTGGTTGTTGAATCAAATCATCGGCGCTGGTGAAGGCATTGGCTTGAATAGGTGTGGGAGTATTTTAGGATATGCGCTGTTGCCTGAGGTGGTGTATAGCGGGATAGTTTTGTTTTTACCGTCGAAGACGGGGACGTTGAGTATGGCGCTCGCGGCGACGTGCGTCATGTGGAGCTCGAGAAAGGCATCGACGATGCTCATCAAAGCCATGCCGCAGTCCGAGGGTAAGCGCATGATTGTCACCTATCCGTGCATGATGCTCTATTGTCTTTACATCGTGTTTTCGATGGCCTAAACAAAACCTATGTGTACTACCGTAGTCGTCGACCACTAGAAAGCTATATAATACAAACAAAGACGTCGCCGCGCCTCTACGTCAACCACGACTGTTGACGCTCGCGCACGGCGCTCACGAGACTAATACACGCGACATCCGTCGTGAATGTTCGCGAACCCAAACCAACACGCTTGAATCCAGCGTTTTCGAACAAATCAAGCTCGTAATCCGTCCATCCTCCTTCCGGACCGATGGCGAGCAGCACGCGCTTGCCTCGCGCGTGCTCCAACGCATCCGCCATGCTCGTCCGCCCTTGCCCCGGATGAGCCAGCAATAAAACGTCGGCATCCATCGTCCACCCGCGCTGACCTTCAAGAAGCCATTCAAATCCATTCGTTTTCGGATCTTCACTCGACAATACGCCCGAAACTCGATCGACAACGGGCGGCAAACGCAACCCGACGCCGACTTGCGGCACCCGCGTGTCCCCCGCCTGCTCCAATCCTCGCAATATCTCCCCCCGAATCGTCCCAACATCCAACGCCGAAGAGTCAAAATAATATCTCTCCACTTTATTCGCATTCACGAGCACGATTCGCGCGATGCCTAGCGACGCGAGCGGTGCCCATAATCTCCTAAGCACCTTTGGCCGAGGCATCGCGAGCAACACATCCACGTCGTACGCGCTCGCCTCCGCGCTCGCCTCCTCCGCCCCCAATCGCACCGTCATGCCCCCATCTTCCGCGTGCTCCTCGACAATACCATCGTACTTGCCACCATTCACCACGCCCACGCGCACGTGTGCGCCCGAACCGGCGCGCAACACGTCGCGAATGTGTCCAGCTCGCGCATCTTCGCGACGCAGCGCACACGCCTCCGCGTCGCACTCGTGCGGCTCGAACAAGATTCTATTCCGCGCCTCCACGCGCGCGCGACGACGACCACGATCACGACCACGACCACGGAACCGCTCGGCGCCGACGGCGGTTCCGCCACCGAGCGCGCGCGACGACAGCGCGCGCGACATGGTCTGGCGGCGGCGGTGCACTTTTTCATCCTCAGACATGGTCGCCACGACGACGGCGCGAACGACCGTCATCGCCGTCGCGCGCACGCGTAGAGGCGCGTGCGCGATGGCGTCCGGCGTCGTGCGCCTGTTCCCGGTCCCGCGCGAGCCCCAGCCGCCGCGCGTGGAGCACCATGTGGTGCACGCGAGCGGCGCTCGACTGCTCGACTACCTCGCGTCGCGCATCGATGGCGTCGATGACGTGAGCGCTAAAGAGTTGTTGGAGATTGGTGCGGTGTGGATGGCGCCGGCGGCGCCGCCACGGTCGACGCGGGGCGTGCCGCGCGGTGAACGCGCGCGGCGATTGACGGTGAAGGATGTGGCGCTGGCGTTGGAGGTTGGGAATTACTTGCGCGTGCACGTGAGTCCGAAGCGATTTCCCGCGGCGTATGACGTGGATTGGCGAAAATGTGTGCTTGTGAACGGAGCGGAGTTTATCGTGGCGCATAAACCGGCGCGCGTGTCCGTGGTGCCAACGGTGGACAATGTGCAGGAGTCGTGTTTGGCGATGCTCGAGCGAGAGTTGGGCATCGAACGCGATACGCTCAAGCCGATTCATCGCCTTGATGTGGGTACAGAGGGCGTGTTGGTGCTCGGGAAGACATCGGCGTTTGCGAAGGAGTTTGGTGACATGCTTGCCAAGCGCGAATGTACGAAAGTGTATCGAGTGCTGACGACGCGCGAAGTCCCGCTCGGCATTCACGTGCACGACTGCGTGCCCGCGCCGAGCGGTCCGCGGCGGATGCTTTTCGAATTGGTTGAGAACTATGATGAGGCTGAAGAGATTGCCAAGCTTAGAATTCGCGATGCGGGTGAACGGGGCGGCGAAAGTGGGCCGCAGCGTTGCGTTTTGCGCGTGTTAGAATGCGCACGGATGACGGATGCGGCGAACGACGAATATCAATACGAGACGAGAGTCGAGCTCTTGACTGGTCGGACGCATCAGATTCGCGGACAGTTTGCCGCCCTCGGAGCGCCTCTCGTGGGCGAAACGTTGTATCGAGCTCCAGGTGAAGGTAACGGCGACGATGACGTGCGCATGCAGAATCCGGATGAGCGCCTCGGTTTGCAAGCGTCGGAGCTCCACGTACACGTAGACTCGTCTCTCGGCGCCGCCGGGACGGTATTCAAAGCACACGAGCCGTGGTGGGTGCGCGAGCGGCATGAGTAGTAGTAGTAGTAGTAGTTAGTAGTTAGTTATAAGTAGTAGATTCTATTTATTTTACGCGTTACGCGCTTGGAAATCCTTCATGAACGCGGCGAGAGCATCAACGCCTTCCTTGGGCATGGCGTTGTAAATGGACGCGCGAGCGCCGCCGACGGAACGGTGACCCTTGAGCGCTTCAAAGCCCTCAGCCTTGGCTTCGGAAAGGAACTTCTTCTCCAAATCAGCACCGCCGGCCAAAGTGAAAGGCACGTTCATCAAAGAACGATATCTCGGGTCAACCGGAGAGACGTAGTAGCCGCCGCTACCGTCGATGGCGCCGTACAAGACGTTTGCCTTTTCAATGTTGCGCTTTTCCATAGCAGCCAAACCACCATCCTTGAGGAGCTTGGCGAACACGAGACCAGAGACGTACAACGTGAAGCACGGCGGTGTGTTGTACATCGAGTCGTTCTCAGCCATGAGCTTGTAGTCAAACATGGAGGGCGTGTCCGGGCGAACGTTCCCCATCAAGTCTTCGCGCACGATGGCGATACCCATGCCCGCCGGGCCAATGTTCTTTTGCACACCACCGTACACAATGCCGTACTTTTCAACATCGATCGGCTTAGATAAGTAGTTGGAAGACATATCCGCAACGAGCGTGGACGATCCAACGTCCGGCACGTCCTTGAACTCCACCCCGCCGATGGTTTCGTTTGAGCAAATGTGCACAAACTTTGCCCCCGGAGTCAACTTCCAATCCTTCACGTCCGGAATCGTCGTAAAATTGCTCTCCTTAGAAGACGCCGCAACGTTTGCCTTAGCCAACATCTTCGCACCTTCCTTTTGCGCCTTAGAACTCCACGCCCCAGTCACGACGTAATCCGCGCAGTCATCCGCCCCCGCCAAGTTGTGCACGTTGGACGCGAACATCGTCGACGCCCCGCCTTGCAAAAAAAGCACCTTATAATTCTCCGGAATCCCAACCAGCGCTCGCAAATCACTCTCAGCCTTCGCCGCAATCTCCATAAAATCCTTCCCGCGATGAGACATCTCAAGCACCGACATCCCCGTGCCCTTGTAATTCACCAGATCGCGTTGAATATCTTCCAGCACATCCATCGGCAGCGTCGCCGGCCCCGCGGAAAAGTTATACAAGCGATCGCCCGGGGCTGGGAACTTACCCGCTCGCGCGACGACGACGCGCGATGCGCGTCCCCGCGGTGCGCTCGTCGGCGATCGTCGCGCCGTCGTCGTCGCCGTCGGCGCCGCCGCAGTCATCATCATCATCATCATCATTCGCGTCGCTTTTTCAAAACCCAGGCGCGGGCGTGGCGATCAATCCACGTGAATGCGCGCGACGAGACGTGCGTGCGCGATGCGCGTGGATGCGAATATACGTGCGCGAGATTGTCACGCGCGCGATGCGACGGTGAACCCGCGAACAGTGACGTCGCGCGCGTCGTCGTCGCCGCCGTCGTCCGCGCCCGCGCGCGCATCCGCGCGCCAGCGCCGACAAAAATCGCGGCGCCGTATAACAACCTCAAAACACCCGATTTTGTCGCGCGAGTCGCGGGCGCGCGGGGTCGACCATGACGTCGAATGTCCGAGACACGTCGAGACGTCTCGCGATCGCATGCGGGTTCCGTCGATCGACATCGATGCGCGATGTCGATGGATGGTGCATTCGATCGAGGCGTGGTGTCGATGGATGATGGCGCGAGTCGCGATCGGCGCGATCGGCGCGCGTCGCGGCAGACGACGACGACGACGACGACGGGGATTTGATTTGATTTGATTTCGGTCGTCGGGGGATCGTCGGGCGGTCGTGGGATGCGCGCGACGTCGGTGGCGAAGGTGTCGTCGATATGGATCGTGAATAAGTCTGGGGGGTTGATTTTTCAGAAAACCTACGACGTGGGCGGCGAGAGCGGCGGGGCGGGGTTGGACACCAATGCGCAGTTGCGGTTGGCGTCGGTGTGGCATTCGTTGCACGCGATCTCGCGCAAGGTGGCGCCCGTGAGTGGATGTACGGGGATTGAGTGCTTGGAGTGCGATACTTTTGATTTGTTTTGTTTTCAGAGCTCGACGGGGACGAAGTTTTTTGTGACGACGGTGAAAGGGAGCGCGGGATCGCCGACGACGCACGCCGCGCTGCGTCGGGCGTACCAGGCGTTTTGCGACTACGCGCTGAAGAATCCATTCTATGAGGTGGAGATGCCGGTGCGGTGTGAGTTGTTTGAGAGTAATTTAGGAAATATCGTTCGTGCGTTTAATGAGCGGTCGTAGGAGTAGTTGTAGTTTTTAGTTTTTGTAGCGACGACGCGCGTCGTGTTTACGTCAAATTTTTCTCGCTCACTACAACTTTCACCTAAAGTAGTATCTGTGCCCGTGCTAGCTATTCTCCCCCCTAACGAAATGGCGGATGTATCACTAGAACAAACGAGCGTGTACGTGCGTGCGACGACGGGCGTCACAGCAACAAAATCACCGGGACAAAAAGAGTTTCAATGAAAACTCCTCTTAGCGATGGGTTTAATACCCTTGCGGCATGGCGCCGAAACCAGAGCCAAAGTCACCGCCTTGCTGGGCATCCCAGCCCGTCGGCGCCGGGGCCTCAGACCAGTTACCAGCAGCAGCCGGGAAACCACCAGCGCCAGCCGGCACTTGTTCATCCCAAGACTCCGCACCGTACGCGGCATCCGCGACGGCGTTGTACCCGGCGGATTCCACGGGCGCGGCGGCGGCAGCCGCGGCTTCCTCTTCCTTTTGCTCCAACTCTTCCGGATCGCGGTAGAAGAACAAATCGACCATAACATCCCACGGGTTCGCCGGGGAGATCGTGCCGCGCATTTGCAACACCATACGGGCGAGCAAATAGTACAAGCAACCGATGGAGTGCTTCGCCTTGTTGTTCGCCGGGATCGCGATGTCGACGTGCTTCAACGGAGAGTCCGTGTCGCAGAACGCAATCGTCGGCAAGTTCACGTACGCAGTTTCAGAAATCGGCTGCGCATCCGTGCGCGGATCAGTCAAGATCAACACGCGCGGTTCCGCAAACAACGCATCCTTTTGGTTCGTAAACGTCCCCGGCGTGTGGCGGCCCGCGATGGCTTTCGCACCAGTGTACTGCGCAAACTTCAACACCGCGCGTTGACCGTACGGCCGAGCGCTTTGGCACACCACATCCTGCGGATTTTCCGTCGCAACAATAATCCGCGCCGCGAGCATGAGCTTATCCCACGTGCGTCCGAGGTTAATGATATGGATCCCATCCGCCCGGCGCTTCCACACGTAGCGCTCCATTTGGAAATCCACATTCTTCGTACCGAGGTGGCACCCGGCGGCGAGCATCATTTGGATGTCAGCCTCCTTTTGAGATAACATAGGGGACATGTTTCGTCGTTCTGTCGCGTACGGGCGGGGCCGGCGCGGACGTCGCGCGTCGCAAAGAGACGGAACGCGCGCGCGATCGGCTAGGGCTCGGTCCCTCGGCTAGGGCTTTGGGGCGTGTGAGTACACAGTGTGACGGATTTTGCTTTTGTCGTGTGCGCGCGCGCGCGACGCCACGCGGTCGCGGTCCCGAGGTTGGCACAGCACAGCCTCGCGCGCGATGGCGACGACGGTGGAGGCGATGACGGCGACCATGGGCGCACCATCGCGCGCCGCGCGGTCGTCGCCGCGGTTGATGCGGACGACGGTGCGGACGCGGCGGACGCGGCGCGTCGTGCGCGCCGCGAGCGACGATGGGGCGCGCACCGAGTCATCGGCATCGGCCGAATCGAGCGGGTCGTCGGCGGCGATGCCGTCGGCGTTGGATCGCATGACGGCGACGACGAATGCGCTTCGCGCTGGGTTCGATGCTGAGCCGTTCGCGGCGATGACGGAGATGTTGTCGGCGAATGCTGAGTACGACAACGACGTGTGGGCGGTGCGCGGGGCGCGCGAGTACGGCGAGTTGATGACGCACTTTGCTTCGACGACGAAGGATTCGTTGAAGAGATTTAGGTTTGAGACGCGAAGGGCGTCGTGTGTTGAGCCTGGGGTGTTGTTAATTCAGTGGACCGCGCGGTGGGATGGGGCGAAGTTTGGGAAGAAGATGAGCAACGTGTTGTTGGATTCGATGCACGAGGGCGCGGTTCGGCGGTTGGACGAAGGCTCGGTCGATGTAGGTGATATCGTCGCCACGAAAGCGCGAGGAGAAAGCGATGACAGTGATGTGGGGTTTGAGCTTTTTGGTCGCACGACGTATAGAGTCAATCGCGATGGCATGATTATCAGTCGAGAGGATAGAGTCGATTTTCGCACCGACCCCGCGCCGGGAAGCCAGAGCGAAGACGAGTCGTACTTTGAAACTCCAGAAGAGATTGAGCGTGAATGGGAGCAAGTCGCGGAAGAGACGGCGACGAATATGTTTTACAACACGTTGTGCCCGCCTGGACAAATCGAAGGCAAGTGGTTTTTGGATGTTCTCATCGAGCTCGAGTGGCAAAGCTTTTCTCGACAAATGGGCGACACGTCTGGGGTGCTTTCGAGACAAGAATACGTATCCGTCATCTACGTCGTGCTGTTCTGCGCCGTGACGGCGCCTATATTCATTCTCACTGGTTTAACCGCACTGTTGTTGTCTCCAGATGCCGCGACGAGTGTCGATCCAGATTCCATCGACGCCGCCATGTCCTCGCTAGACGCGCACGCCACGGGCGCGAATGGCTCGCCAATGTGGGACCCCGAGGTCTTCATCAATCTCTACAAGGGTAAAATTGGTGCCCTGTAAACACGGTAGAACGCATGATGACGACGACGACATTTTACTCGAAACACACGCGCACACTTAGTCGATTAGCACAAGAAACAAAATTGTTCATCACACGATACAAAGACATGGTTTGTTTTCACGCGAAGAACATCCAAATTTACAAATCAGCGCGCTATCATTCATCACCACCGCCAACTACGCTTTCGTCACCGGCGTAAAATTATCCGGCACGCTCCACTTATCCTTCGGCAATCGTTGCCACACCCCAACCGTCAAATGACTCCGTCTGCGCTCTGGATGATTCATGTACGCCTCGTACGCCTCCTTGCTCCCCCACCGCTGCTCAAACGCATACTCATTCGCCGAAATCTTCTTCAACCCACACGACTCACACCCAAGCGTCTTCGCCAAAGCTTCACGCTTCGCCATCTCTTCCTCGAATCGCGCTCGAACGCCCGCATCCGCCGTGTCCCGGATCACAAATTCATTCCTCGCCTCGTACGGCCCAGTCTTGGCGCCCGCAGCCGCGCGAACGACGACCGCCGAGCGTCGCCCCGACGTCGCGCGCGACGCACCGCGGGGCGAATCCATCATTCGCGTCGTCGTCGTCATCATCGTCGTCATCGTCGTCGTCTTCGCGAACATCGTCCGCGTGAGCTCGCGGCGAACAGTGCGGCGTGGAGCCCTAGGTGAACTTTGGTTGCGCGAGCCCTGCGGGCGAAAATTGGATTGCAATTGTGCGAATTGCGATCGCGAATGCGCCACAAGCGCGCACGCGGGCATCGAGTTGAGCGATGCGCAGCGCGGCATCGATGATGATGACGCCTGCGGCGATGCCGGGCGCAGTGACACGCGCGTCGTCGGTGAATTCGTCGGTGAATTCGTCGGTGAATTCGCGAGCAACGCGCGTGGATTGCGTGGTGAATGCAGCGAATGCGTCGCGACGATCGAGGGAATCGCGACGCGCGGTGAGGGTTGTTCGATGCCAGACGATGAAGAGGAGTAGTGGTATTGATGGAGTGTGCGTTGCGCGCGGTGGAGGGGTGTGCGTGCGTGGGACGACGGTGGTGCGGGCGATTAAGTTGGGATATGGGGACGATCGATCGGTTGCGGCCGACGAAGACGCGGATGATGAGGCGTTTGAAGTTGCGGCTGGGGATGAGGATTTGATTATTCCGCCCACGACGGATGAGAATGCGATTAAGCGTGGACGCGAATTGTCGCTTTGGGCGGCGTTGGCGTTGAGTGCGGTGATGTATTCCGTGCCGTATGGCTTTGTGCGTTGGAACTTGCACACGTTGGCGCCGTTGTTGTGGTACGAGCTCGGTGGGGCTACGCTGTTGGGGACGCTGATGGCAATGCCTTTCGTCAGTGCGATTGGCTACCCTGCGGCGAAGTATGGATTGAACATGCCCATTTTGGCGAGATCGAGCTTTGGGATTTGGGGGGCAGAGTTTGCTGATTTCGGACGCGCCGTACTTGGATTCTTGTTGTACGCCGTTCAAACTTTGGTCGGTGGTGAGGCTGTGTTTGGTTTATTCAAATCAACTTCTATTGCAATGAGTATTGAAAGCGACGTGATCGTCCGTGGAGCTGCGTACGCGATGTTCTGGGTCGTCCAGCTCGCGCTTTCCCTTCGCACGGTTCCGGCGACACGCTTAATCGGTTCTGGGCAAGCTGTGCTGGCTATCGCTGCGGGTTTTGTGGCGTGGGCCGTGCGCCAAGGAATTCCTCAAAGTACGTTGAGTGCGACGCTCGCTGCGGGAATGCCAAGCTATGTGGCGGCTGAATTTTGGAAGCACGCTTGGCTGATGGTTGGCGTTTGGGTAACTCTTGCGAGCATCTATCCCGACTACACTGCGCGGATCAAGGGCTCGAAAACGGCGCCAATCGGGCAGTTTTTCTGGTTACCGATATTATCCGGTATCTTCGCTATCATAGCTTCCGCTATGGCCAAAGCACCGCCATCGATCATGTTCGTGTCGCTCGCCGTCGCTTCGCTTGTGACCAACAGCGCCTCCAACGTTGTCGGTCCTCAAGAATACTTGCAAGAGTTCAAGCTTCCGTTTTCGAAGACGACTATCACTTCCAAGCAAGCGGCGATTATTACGACTGTGGCCGTTGGTCTATTTGCTCCGGCGTCCCTGATGTGGGAGCAAACTGTTGCCGCAGCGTCTTGGATTATTGGCGTTGGCTCTTTACTCGTGTCTCCAGTTCTTGGTGTCATCTTGTGTGACTACTGGCTCATGCGCGGTGGTAAGTTATCTCGTAAAGCCATGCAGACTCGTGATCCGAATGGACCGTACTGGTTCTTCAATGGAGTGAATCCGCGTGCCATGATTGCCATCACTGTTGCCGCAGCGCCAAACTTTTTGTCCCTTCTCTCCGGGATGTCATATTTGATTCAAGCTGGTGCTTTTTCTGGAAATGGCACGTTCTACACGTACGTGGTGAACATGGAATACGCAAGTATCATTGGCGCCGTGATTGCTTTCATTGTGTACCTTTTCATTCACTTGCTTGAGCGAGCTCCAAAGCAGGTTGCTCAAGCGGCGATTTCTGTTGGCGAAGTGGCACAATCTGTGACCACGTCCGTCACTGCTGCGGTTGACGGCGCAACAAGAACGACCACAACAGTTACAAGAGAAATGGTCGCCAAGCGTGCACCACGCCGGAATCGTGAAACTTTACCGAATGAAGTCTACCATGACATCGACAAGGCTGAGCGTGAACGTCGCGCCGACGAAGATCGCCGACGTAGAGAGGCGGAGGAAGCTCTTGAAAGAGCTATTCAAGTCGAAACGGAGCTACGAAGAAAGGAAAACAGCCGTCGCCGAGCTGAGAAAGAGAGAATAGATCGCATGTATGAAGAGTGCGAAGCTATTTACGAGGAAGAAATCATCACAACGAGAACGGTCACAGAGAAGCAGAAGAACCAGCTCAACGCAGAGTTCACCGAGAGCACTGACAGACTTTCGAGCGCCAAAGATCGTGTCGTGCAGATGACGAAACGGATTGAAGGTGTTCAATCGTCAATCGAGACTCGCCGTCGAAAGGCTGACAAGGAAATCGATGACGCTCGCCGTGCACTTGAAGCGACTCGCATCAAAGAAAACGAGTTGAGAGCAAAGTTTGAAGCCCAAACCAATGGTTTGAATCAAGCCGAAGCTCGTGTGTTGCAAGAAGAAGAGCGTAGACGAAACGAATCAGAAGCGAATCTCAGAAGACTTCAAGATCAAGCTGCATCTCAAGCCGCCGCTGAGGAACAACGCCGACGGGCTTGGGATGCGGACCACGCTCGTATTGAAGATGAAGAGCAGCGACTTCGCAACCAAGAAGACGCTCGAAGAATCAGCGCGAATGAAGCGTTAATGCGCGCGGTTCAAGATCAGCGCGATCGTTTTGAGCGCGAAGAAGCTGATCGTCAGTCTCAAGAAGAGCGTCGTCGAGACGATGCGGCGAGACGCCTTCGAGATCAAGAAGATGAAGAGCGCCGCCGCCGTGATCAAGAGAACTCTCGCCGTCTCAGCGCTGAGCAACAAATCAACACTCTTAAAGAAGAAATCATCCGATTTGATCGAGAGGTGAAGATGCGTCGTGCAAGCGCTGAAGATGATGCTAAGCGCCGTAAAGAGGAACTCGCTGCTGCGCTTTCCTCCGAGGAATCTCGCGCAGCCGCCGCCCAAGCCGCGCTTCGCAACGCCTCCAAAGTTGAAGCTGATGCGCGTACTGCCGAAGATCGACAGCTCGATGAAATGCGTAATGCCCTTGAAGAATTCAAACAACAAGGTCAACGTTTGTATGAAGAAGAGGAGAGACGTCGTCCGGCGTATGCTCAAGAACTCGCTCGTATCATTGCCGAGGAAGCGCGCCGCGAAGCCGAAGCCAACAATCGACACAAGGCTGCGCTCGATCAAATCAGAATTATTGAAGAAGAGGAACGCCGCCGCTGCTCCGAAGAAGACATGCGTCGTAAGCGAGCCGAAGCCGAGGCCGAAGCTGCGAAAGAAGCCGAACGGAAGAAGATTGAAGCTGAAGAGCGTCGTCGCAGAGCATACGACGACGCAGCGCGCGCCGCTAAGGATGCTGAAGATCGTCAACGCGACGCCGAAGAGAAGCGTCGCGCCGATAACGAGCGCAAGGAAGCCGAACTCGCGAGAGCAGAAACCGAGAGACGCGCTGCTGAAGAGCGTCGCCGCATCGAAGACGAAAAGCGAAACTTGATTTTCAATTCTCAAGAAGGTTTGCGACGCACTGTCGAGGATACTCGACACGTTGATTTCATGATGACGAAAGAAGAGCTCGCGAAGGCAGAAGCTGTCCGACGCGCAGAGGAGGAAGCGCGTAGAGTCCAAGCCGCAATCAATTTGAAGAATGAAGCCGAAGCTGAACGCAAGCGACGCGAAATTGAAGAGCGTCGACGTCGCGAGGCTGACGCCGCCGCCGCCGCCGCTTTACAAAAGGAACGTGAGACCGTCGAGGCTGAGAATCGTCGTCGCATGGCTGCTGAAACGAAGCTCAGAGATTTGGAAGCAAACGAAGTACGCTTACGCATGGCTGCTGAGACCAAGCGCCGCGCTATCGAGGCTGAGGCTCGCATGAAGGCTGAAGCCGCTGCTCGTGCGTTGGCTGCCGAAGAGGATCGTCGCGCGCGCGCTCAGGAAGAACTTCGCCGCCGCACCGAAGAAGAAGCTCGCATCAGAGAACGCGAAGAGCAACGTCGCAAGGAGTTCGACTTGGAAGCGAAGCGTCGTGAAGACGAAGAGCAACAGCGTCGTCGCCAAGAAGATGCGAGAGCAGCGTCGGCGGCGCAAGCCGCCAAAGCCGCCGCCGAAGCCGAACTTCAAACGATTGCCAGAGAAGATTCTCGACGCAAGGCTGAACAAGATCGCATTGACAAGCTCAAAGCGGAAGAAGACGCCGCTTGGGAAGCCGAGCTTGCCAAGAGAGCGCAGTTCAAAGCAAATATTGAAGAGAGACAACGCACTGAAGCTGAACTTCGAGCTCGAGAGGATCGACGACGCGAGGAGCACATTCGCGACGTAAACAAAAAGCGTGAAGAAATCGAAGCATTCATCCGTGAGATGGAGCGTCGTCGTCGTGATGCTGAAGCTGCTGCCAAGTCTGCGTTGGAGAGCGAAGCGTCCATGGTAGCATCATTCCGACGTAACCGTGAACAAGCCTTGGCTGACGATTCCCGTCTCCTCGCCGAAGATGCCGCAGAGAGAGAGCGTGAAAACTCACGACGTGCTCAAATGCAGACTGATCTACAACGTATGGTTCGTGAAGAAGCCATTCGCCGTGCCGAAGAAGACGCTCGCCGCAAGGCCGTCGACGACAAGTTTGCTGCGCAGAAAAAGATTGACGATGACCTCATCGCCAAGGAGGATGCGCGACGCGCGAGATTCCAAGCAGAACTCCCGGGTATTCTCGATGAATTTAAGTCTGAACTTCAAGCCAAGGAAGAATTCATCCGGACGAAAGAAGAAATGCGACGCAAGCAAGCCGCCGATGCGGCGGCACAACGCCAAGCGGATGAAGACAAGCTCCGAAGCGAAACAGACGCCAAGATGCAAGCCGCGACGCGAGCCATTGAGGAGTTCACATTGACCATGAAGACTTTGTACGAACGCGAAGAAGCTCGTCGTGTGCAGTTCAGAACCGTGATGGATAAGCGCGCCAGTGACGAGCAAAACCGTCGTCTCGGCGAAGATGAACGACTGGCTCGACTCGCATCAGACATTGACGACATGATTCAAGAGGCTCGGCGAATGCAGCAAGAGTCGGAATCGAGTCTTGCCGCGTTGGTGTCCGAGCTCCGCTCGCTCGAAGAAGAAGCCGCCAGAGATTACGCTGCATTCCAACAACGTCGCTCACTGTCACAAGTGGATCTCGAGCGTACGGTTACTGAGGAAGTCACTCGTTCGAGCGCAGAGGATGAGCGCCGCGACGCTATTTGTGCCGAAGCCGACGCAGCCGTGCGCGCCGAACGCGCCCGACGCGCCGAGGAGGACGCGCGCAGACAAGCGGCTGAAGTGGAAATTAGACGTCTTGAAGCCGTGCTTGCGGCGCTGATTTCCGAAATTGATGCTCGTCGCTTGCGATGGGACGCCGAATTCATGAGTTTTGACTCTCAAGAGAACGCTCGACGCTCTGATGAAGATCAGAGACGGGCGTCGGCGGAGGCTCAACGCCGCGTCGACGTCGTCATCGAGTCCAAGACGGTAAGTTTCGAAGAAACACGCCGCTTAGAGGCTATCGAATCCGCAAAACGTGCGGAAGAAGCGCGCATCGCTGCCGCGAAGGCTGAAGCTGAGCGCGCCGCGGCTGAAGAAAAGCGTCGCAAGTTGGCTGCGGAAGAGGAAGAAACCCGTCGACGCGCCAAAGCCGCGGAGGAGGAGGCAAAGAAGGTTGAGTTACAGCGTCTTGCCGAAGAGCAGCGCCGTGCCAAGGAACAAGCTGAAAGAGATGCTAAGGCTAAAGCCAAGGCGGCTGAGGAAGAAGCTGCCAAGGCAAAGAAGCGCGCTGAAGAAGAAGCTGCCAGAGCCGCGGCCAAGGCGGAGGAGGACAAGCGACGCCTAGCCAAGGAACGCGAAGCCGAACAAAAGCGATTGGAGAATGAAAAGGCGGAGGCGAAACGCCGTGCTGACAAGGAAGCTGAAGAGCGTCGCAAAGCTGAAGAGCGAGCCAAGGCTGAGGCAGACAAGGCGGCAAAGTTAGCGGCGGAAGCAAAGGCGAGGGAGATGGAGCAAGCGCGCAAAAAGGCTGAAGAGGACGCCAAGGCGAAATCAGCGGCAGAAGCCGCGGCCAAGGCCAAGGCCGAAGCGGAAGCCGCGGCCAAGGCCAAGGCAGATGCGGACGCGCGAGCCAAGGCGGAAGCTGAGCGCGCGGCAGCAGCCAAGGCTCAAGCAGAAAAGGAGGCTGCCG
>Ga0181564_10000821_pt1 | contig 27504 bp, 26 predicted proteins | sample 011ome_24_FD_134512 | JGI IMG/M metagenome (GOLD analysis project Ga0181564, IMG submission 134512) | Coastal salt marsh microbial communities from the Groves Creek Marsh, Skidaway Island, Georgia - 011513CT metaG (megahit assembly) | ecosystem: Environmental > Aquatic > Marine > Intertidal... | reverse complement strand
GAGCTCTGCATATGTAAGTTATCGATTGAAACAGGATATATATCTGGGGTAATATGTTGTACTTTCCCAGTATGTTCTTTTAATTGATGGAAAAAATATTGTAATATATTCGTTGATTCTTTATTCAAAGTAATTGTATTCTGGGTATCTACATTTGTTTTTAATTTCGTTGTAAATTTACTTTCTTTGATAGATAACATGGTGTATATATACATAACATCATATTATATTATAGCACATTATAATATTACGCTACTGTTTTTTGATGAAATCAAGAATATCCATATGTTTGAATACAACTTTACTTGATATGTTCTTGTTCAACTTTTTATCGGTATTTCGTACCTTGAGAATATCGTCGTGAATATTATTCCAGGATGCACAATCTTTTAATTTATCGTAACATCCTGTGATAAGAATAAATATATTTTCACTATACTCAATACATGGATTTTCGTCTGGTGTATCTTGTTGTCCTATTTCTATCAAATTTGTTTGCAGTGAGGAAATAAGTTGTGTAATATCTTCAACTTGTAAAATATCATGCTTAAGCAATTCTACATAAAATTTACTAATTGACCGGATCTGCTCATTCATCTTGTTTGCTTTACAAAAACCTCCATAGTCTGTATCAGGGTTTACAGCTTTGATTGAGTGAAATTTTTCCATATATTTGTCGTATTCCTGGCTACATAATTCTTTGAACTCTGGATACAACGCAATAAGAATGGAGTACAATTTTCCGTATAGAACAACATTATAACTTTGTATCGAGACGACTTCATATATTTTTTCTGCCACCTTAGCAAAATCAAGGGGTTCGTCTGAATTTCTTGATTTTTCCAACAATACAAGCATTTGATCTTTGAGTTTATCAAACGACTTTTCACTAAATTTGTTCAATATACCCTGAATATCTTCCAAAATGGGACGTGCTTTCTCCGCTTTTTGAACGGCAATAAAGGTCATAGTGTCCTGTTTATTTTTTTTTCTCTTATTGGAAAAGGACGGAGTTTTTATATAACTGGGAGCCCCTACCTCTTTCACTATACTTTTGATTGTATTTAAGACACTATCTGAAAGCTCATACTTCGAATTTGATTTACGAATTCTAGTGATTTCTGTACTAGTGTATCTTATCATCGTATGGGTTTATTATATTTATAGTTTTAAATCAATTTTGGTATTTATTTTTTCCCAATACATATATAATTATGCTGGAAACATTTTTACTATATTGTTTTCTGATTCTTATAATTCTATATGTATATTATTTTTACTATTATCGTCAAAGAGAAGGTTGGGGTAAAGTCGGAAGATCAGTAAGAAGGGGAGTGAACCATGCAGCGGCAGCGGCAAGACGAGCAGCAGATGCGGCAAGACGAGCAGCCGCAGAAGCAGCCAGAAAATTACGTGAATTAGAAAGAGTATTTCGAAATTTACAGAGAGAAATGAAAAAAGTTCCTGGTAATATCAATAAAGGGTTTAAGGATCTTGGTAAAATAGGAAGAGACATAAAAAATACAGCAAATAAGGTGAAAAACGAGATGAAAAAGTTAAACAAAGTAGAAAAGTTTCCAAAACAGTTTGCAAATATGATCAAAAAGGAATCGAATAAGGCAATGAAACAAGTTAAAAATGAGACAAAAAATGCTATGAATGCGATCAAAGAATTTTCAAAAAAATCATTTGATAAAATTAAGTCAGATATAACTGGGCAATTTGATAAAATCTGGGGCGTTATTCGAGAACAAGTCGAAAAATTAGCAAAAATGATAGAACAATTCGCCATGATGGTAGCAAATCAACTAAAGCGTGTCTTTGAACAAGCTTTTGGAGAGGTGAAAAATTTCTTCGAAAATACTTTTGTGAAGACATTCGAATCAATATTTGAGTTTGTAAAGGCTATATTTGAATTAATTTTGGAATCCATTATGCAAATAGTAAAATTTCTATTTGGTATACCCAAATGTGTTCCCGTTTTTGCAACAGACGCTTCTATTGTAATGTTAAAAACGGTCACGCCAGGATACATCAAATCATTTGTGCGGAATTATATTTTACCAATAGTAGATTTCTTTAAGGGTCTTTTGGAAATGATTGGTTTTAATTTCAATCTTGGTGCGGAGAGAGATAAATGTTATCCAAAATTTCCGAAAGATAGTGAATTCCGAGAAGTGGTGAATGAGTTTGCTGGTGAAATGAAGGGGGTGTTTTCATAGTTTTTCTCTTAATTAAAATGTCAACACGAATTTAATATATAATAGTATATAAGTATGGACGATTATATATTGCTAATTGCCATGATTATCATTTTGATATTAATATTTTATTCATTGTATAAATATTTCACAAAGGAGAGAGAAAATTTTAATCCAAAAGATGTAGGTAGAGCAATCAATCAAGTCAAAGGATTTGGTCGAGATATTGGACGCATAACGAAGGATTTAAAAAAACAAACCTCAAATGTGAAGAATTTAGGAAAGGACATTTCCAAACTGGGACCGAAAATAGCAAAAGTTGCGAAATATCCTGTAGAGCTGGGTAATAAATTAAAAAAAGAGGTCACTAAAGTAGCAGACGAGGCAGGTAATGTGATTGAAAAAGAATTTAATAAGATTAAAGACGAAGTAGAGGATATGGCAAATGAGGTGGCTGAATTTGCTGAAGAGGCCATCGGGGAGATAGAAAAGGAGATGACCAAGATTATGGACACAATTGAAAAAATACCCGATCAAGTGACAAATTTAGCAAATGATATATTCGGTGAATTTTTACCAAAAATATTCAATCAAGGATGGAAAGAATTCAAAAAACACGTTATTGACCCACTTGTTGCTTTTTTCGAAGACATCGGTGAAATATTCAACAAGGTGGGAGATGTGGTAATGGAAATTATAGAGACGATTGCTAATTTACCAGGATGTATTCCTATATACGCATTTGATGCAGGATGGGAAGTTGCCATCGCTACTTTGAAAACAATCCTTCCAGGATGGTTGAAGGGCATAATACGTACCATAAATAGATATATTGTGCAACCGATTATTATACCCTTGATCAATTTATGTTTGCGAGCAACGAAATTCTTACTAGAAATATTTGGGTTTAAGTTTGATTTTGACGCTTTGAGTAAACAAAAAGCAAAGTGTTATGATTTTGGTCCATTAGATGAAGTCTTTAAGGCATTTAAGGAATTTTTCGAAACTGTATTCGATGGATTGAAGGATATATTCAAATTTATTCCTTTTGATAAGATTATAGCCGATTTACTGAAACTTATTGGTCTAGGCGGTAAAGGTGGCGGTGGTGGTGGTGGAGATGCTGTAGTAGATAAGGCAAAAGAAGTAGCAAATAAAGTTGTTGGAAAAGCAAGTGAAACTGTAGGTAAGATTACTGATACGGCAGGTACCGCTTTAAAAAGCACTCGGGATCAGGTAGATAAGATGTTAGACAATGTAGATATCCCAGACATTCCAAATATGGAGGACTTACCATCTATTCCCAACCTATTTTAAAGTCAATTCATTGAACAATTTGTTTGAATAAGAATATTTATTTATCGTATATTATCTAATGGAGTATAAATTAGATAATATTCATAAGTACTTTCAATTGCCTATATCCTTCAACAAAAAAAAGATGCCAGTCCCAGAAAATGTGGTAACTGATTTAGAATTGCAGGGAACAAAAGATAATAAATCTTTATATAATTCCATATTTGAATGTGAAGACATCTACGCCAAGGCTACATGTGACATGTGGAGAGAATATTATACTCACGACAAAACGTTTTTGAAAGATACGCAAAAGTTACTTTCAAATGACATAAATTATAATGTTGAACCCTTACATTGTTGGAATAAAATAAAGGGAGAAGTTGAATTTGACGATAAATACCATTTCATCAACATGCGCTATTTCAAATTCCTTAATCACAACTCCGTATTTCTGCAATTATTATCTTTGTATAAGTTTGCATCACCATTGATCTCTCTAGTATATCCTATTTTTGTCTTATTTATTCCTCTCATAATACTAAAATATTATAACAAGGTGAATGTATCTTTTGATCAGTATTACGGCATCATGAAAATGTTTATCATGAACAACTCGGTTGTGAAATTATTCACGGAGTTTTCATTACAACACTGGAGACAAAGCTTTTATTTGTTGTTTTCAGCATTCATGTATGTATTTTCAATTTATCAAAATATCGTGTCATGTATACATTTTCATGCAAATATGAAACATATTAATCACTACATTATTGAGTTACGTAATTACACACAAAAAGAAATAGAGCTAATGGATGAGTTTAATGAGAAATGTAAAAATCTCTCTACTTATCAAAAATTTTTAGAAACTATGAACGCACACAAGGAAGTATTGATATCAAATAGTAAATTATTTGAAATGGTAAATTCTTATAAATGGGATTTTCATAATTTGTCTCATTTGGGTTATTCTTTGAAAATGCTGTACATGGTTTACTATGATTCTTCGTTTCACGACGCTATGATGTACTCGTTTGGGTTCAACGGATATATACAAAATATGAAGGACATACAGTTCAATTTAAAACAAAAGTACATAGCTCGTGCATCATTTGGAAAGAAGACTAAATTTGACCAAGCATATTACCCTCATTTTAAGACGAAGAAACATGTCAAGAATAATTATAGCTTCGACAAGAACCTCATTATAAGTGGACCAAATGCATCAGGGAAGACAACCCTTATTAAATCTACATTGTTTAATGTATTATTATCTCAACAAATAGGTTGTGGATTTTTCAAACACGGATGTATAAAACCATACAAGTTCATTCATAGTTATCTGAATATACCAGATACTTCAGATAGAGACAGTTTGTTTCAAGCGGAAGCAAGACGATGTAGAGAGATTATTAGATTATTAGATAAAAATAATAAAGCATCACATTTCTGTATTTTTGATGAGTTGTATTCTGGTACCAATCCATACGAAGCAAACGCGAGTGCATATGCTTTCATCAAATACATGACCAATAAGAATATTGACTTTATGCTGACGACACATTTTGTAGAACTGTGTGAATCGCTAGATGAAGATAGGAATGTAGATAATGTTCAAATGGACATTCAAGAAGACAACGATCGAATTAAGTATCTATATACGTTAAAGTCAGGAATTTCACGATATAGAGGTGGTGTCCATGTCTTAAAAGATTTGGACTATCCTTCTGAAATCATAGAGATGACGAGAGAATACTTAAAGGTATAAATATTTAAATAGTTATTAGTATTAATTTCATATGAACCTTATTTTGGCATGTGATAAGAAATATGGTATTGGAATGCAGGGCAGCCTACCATCTTGGAATTTGTCAGACGATATGGAGAGATTTAAGCAATTAACTATTGGGGGTGGTAATAATGTAATTATTATGGGGAAAAATACATATTTATCGTTAAAAAAACCACTCTCGCGACGTGTGAATGTAGTGATTTCTGAATCGTTGTTTGAAGAACATAAGGAGTATCTAGCAAAGGATGTCTCTGTTATTAAGTACAATGGGTTTATGATATGTAAAACTTTAAAGGACGCTCTTTCCTACTCGCAATTATTAATATTTCTAGATGAGAAAAAGGGTGAAATTTGGATAATCGGGGGCGCCCAATTGTATGAAGCTGTTTTCGAATATGAATTGAAGTGTTTACTCTTTGATAATGATCAAGAATATGTTCCTATCGATAAAGTCTACGTCACCAAAGTAAACCAAGAGTTTGGATGTGATACTTTTCTTCGAGACAAAACAATTCGATTTATTGAAACATGTCGATGGACAAATACTATTACAAAATACAAAAACAATCTCGAATACACGTTCTATGAATATTTGTATAGTAAATAATATGAACATATATATATATAGTCGATGAATCCGATTGTTTATATTATGATAGGTCTGATAACAGGTGTATCTATAGGTATTGTAGGAATCGGTGCGGGAATACTTCTTATGCCGTTGCTGATTTCCACAGGAGTTTCTATACATACAGCTGTTGCAGTGGGATTGGCCTTACAACTTGTTCCTCAAAGTCTTCCAGGGTTATGGCTATATCATAGAAAAGGTCATTTTGAGTGGAAATTGTCCCTTTACGTAATTTTAGGATCATTAGTGGGTGTCACACTTGGCGCCTATTTAGTCAACTCCGAATATATCAGTGAAAAATTAATGTATAGATTATTGTTTTCTATCATGTTCATATGTACCGCATATATAGGTATTTACCATATATAACTCGTCAGGAAGACATTCGTTCATATATGATAAATTAATTATATGGATACATTAAATGTTAAAAAATGTATTGCCTATTTTACCTTCTTTAGGATTGTTATTGATTATCATTTTGGGGTATTTTGTATTTAAACAAAAGATGAGTGAGTACAACCAAAAGTTCACCTCTATGTTTAGTTTGCTTTCCGCCATGACAGATGAAATAAATAGATTAAAAAAACTTAATATACCATTTGAGCAAATTCAGGTCGGTGATGATTTAGTACATGACGACGGATCCGAATATGAAGAAGAGGAAGAAGAGGAGGAGGAGGAGGACGACGATGAAGAAGAGAGTGAGGAGGAGGAGGAGGAGGAAGAAGATGAAGAGGAGGAGGACGACGATGATGATGAAGAAGAGACGCTTAATGACAAAGAGAATGCTACCTCATCGGAAACCCAAATAGGTAATCAATCCGATATACAATCTATCGAGGAAGCGAGCATTGCTAGTGTAGATGTTGAAGAAGAAGTAGAGAGAAAAGAAATCATTATTGATGAATTAGAAGGAATAGATTTCAACAAAATGTCAAGTAAAGAATTGAAGCACTTGGCAAAACAACGAGGATTAGGTGGAGATAATATTAGTAAATTAAAAAAACAAGATATTATCGATATACTTAATGATAAGACTGTGAAGATCGAGTAAATAAAAAGTTATAAGTATTTATGTTTGCCTAATTATTTAAGCGAATATAAATAATATAAACTAACTATTCCAGTAAGGTTTTGAATTTTCCAGATGAAGCAACTCCTTTTTTATATAACGGAAAGTCAAGTTAATGCGCGGATTTGCAGTGTGTCTATTAGTTTCATCAACCGGTAAGGAATGTTGGTAATTATCTTGCATATTGCCTGACATAACCAATAAGCTACCTGGAGACAAAATAGTTGATTGACTATATGAACTATCGCGTTTACTACGTATACAAAAGCTACGTTTTGCACCTAATGTTACGCTTGCAATGGTAGGAAACGATCCCATCCATGGATCATCATCACTATGCCAATCACTATATTCATCACCTGTCATGTATAAATTTACCAACACTGCGTTGAATTCTGAATGCAATAAATATTCAATCTCTTCTTTAATTTGAAGCACCTCTTTTGTAAAGTCATGAGGTGGTAAACCGCAATCATGATTACTACTAAATTTATAGGGTTCATTGAAAGTCGTCATCCACACCATACGTCGAGGACTTTTTATTGTATTTCCGTCTACAGTATAATGTGTCCACTCAAAAGGAAGAGTTGTCAACAAATTAGTAAATAATTCCGCTGACATTTTTTCATTTATAAAATTTTCGTAGAGAATACACTTAGAGTCACAACTTTTATCGTCTAGTAAAATTGTTTCAGAAGGCGACTGATTGTTTTTTGTTGTGGTCATTAAAATGTAAATTAAAAAATATTTTAAGAATATATTCATTTTATTGTACGTCTCACACACTAAAGTATGATGAGATAGTATTTACACCCTTGTTTTTAATATTGTTCAAGGTCTCGTCAAATAATAATTTTTTCACTTCTTTATTTCTCAAATCTTCTACTTTCTTGTCAAATTTATCAGCAGGTAACGTATCTTTCCATTCTTTTATTTGTCGTTTATATTTGTTATAAGTCAACATTTTCCTGTTGAATGCTGGTATCTTATCAAGAACTAATGCAAACACCTGCTGTACTGGTTTCATGATTTGATTGGTAATATAAAATTCATAATCGATTTTTAAGTTATTGTCTCTAATATACGTAGGTGTCTCTATTTTTTCACCTTGTAGATTTGTATTCGTTTTCTTGATGTAAGCAAAAGGAATTCTATCTCCAGAGGCAGGCTTATTTCCAGGATCTCTGGCAGCTATTCTATCAGCCAATACTTTATGTGCAATTTGTTGCGGGTTTTTATAGTTTGAACGTAAGGATTTCGAAATAATCAACTTATCCATAGGGTATTTTTCATTCTGAATATCAATCAAGCAGTTCTTCAGAAATTCCACAGCACGTTCAATATTTTGCTCCTTCATCAATATATCGATTATTCCGCCATATACATCCTTTACAATAGGTGCGTTATCTCGACGTTTCAATACAATACCCATGCTTTTCTGTACGCATTTATTTACATCAGTTTCATAAAGCATTCCAACGTACCTTTTCTTTGATAACAAACAAAACGGCATGAATGTTTTTTCATATTCTAGATCATGAGGACCTTTCAAAAATTTCGATGCTAATTCTCCAGCTTGTTGTGCTAATTCTATCGTAATTTCAAGAGCATCTTTGCCTTTAATAGGTTCATTTGTTTCTAGATTATGCAGATTGAACGTGAAGAATACAGAATCGGTATCCCCATATATATATTCTGCCTTTGTCTTGACCTTTCCGTATTTTTCGGTATCGCAAATTGCATCTCCATATACTTCTTCGATAATCTTTTTAGCATAATTCAATAACATGCGTCCTGTGGCAGTTGTAGACGCAGCGACATCCTTTTCGTAAAATGTGCTTGTTCGCGCTCCACATTGTCCATACAAGGAATTAGCAGTTAACTTATAACTAAGCTGTCGTTTGTCTAAAATATTTTTCATAAATTCGTCGGTTTCTGTCTTAATCAGTTTTCTGGTGGCTTTTCTGGCCGCCAGTAGCTGTTCTAAAATAGACGGCATAATGGCCTTTCCTTCGGGAAATTGAGCCCATCGGCAAATCTTTGTACCAGTTTTTGTTTTGATAGCAGCTTTTGCAGCACTTGGTCGTCGGTAACTATATACATCATATGTAATATCGATATATTTATATCCAGGTAAGTTGTCATATATGAACTCGTCATTTATGTTTTTTTCACCCTCTTCGTGTACTAAATTTCCTTTCAGGTCAAACTCTTTTGTCCATACTTTACTATCGTGAGATAGATTTTCACTTATCATCGATGATGGATACAAGGATGCATAATCTACACAAGCTACCGGATTGTCTAAGTACAAATCGCATTTTGGATCTAGTACCATAGCCCCCTCATAACCATCGTCATTTTCCTTCTTCTGAATAACTGGCATGAGCGTATTCTTCTCACGGCATTTTTTAGCAATGAAACTGGTGAGTTTAATTCCCTGTCCGCGCATGACAAGGAAATTAATCGGTACAGAACAGATTTTCGCCATTTCTACATACCCGGTTACCACGTCGATTTTGTTCATCAAGTGTTGAACCAGATTACAATCCTGAATACAATATTTCGCAATAATGGCACGATCAGATGATGACCCCTTTGTCAATCGAAAGATGTCTTGAGGAGTTACATCATCCTTCGCCAAGCCCCACCTCACCTTCTTCATGAGGTCTAATTTTTCTTTTCCTTCTATACGAAATGTTTTTTTCGTTTGATTTAATTTACATATTTTAAATTTGGCACCATCTTTATAATATTCTGTGCTATGACTGCTTTCTTCAAAGTTGACGAAACTTCCTTCATGTAATCCCGTCATATTATTTGTATAAATTTCTGTAAATATTTTTGTTCCGACTTTGATGAACTTCTGTTCTTTTACATCGTCACTGATAAATTGACTAGCAACATGATCCAATTTATACGATGAAAATGTAAAATCGCGTCGGAAATAATTATACAAGTCGATTTGTACCCTTCCGTTCATTTTGACATACTTTAAATCATGTTCTCCACTTGCCAACACGATCTTACTCTCTTCTATCGTAATTTCTCCAGTTTCATAGTCAGAAGAATAACATGTTTCTCCAACATTTCGAGATAGTTGGAGAAAGTCATGGTGGCAATTATTTTCTAGAGATCGTTTGAACATAAAGTCATAATCAAAACCAAATATATTGTAACCGATGATAATATCGGGATCTTCTTTCTGAATTAATTCGGTCCATTTCACCAAAAGATCTTTTTCAGTATCACATTCAACTATTTCTGAATTCGGTCCAACATCCTTATCGCAGGTATTCAATACAATACAATTATTATAATACGGTTCTTTCATTCCATGTTTCATAAATGTTGATCCGATAAATGTAACCTTATCACCTTCCACTTCGGGAAACAATTTCAAAGATTGCGTCAATTGATTGATTTTTACATCGTATGGACAACCATCGTCTTTCAGCAATTCTACCACGTCTTTGTATTCGTTACTTTTAGAATATTTATTATATGTATCATCATTTTCTCCATCATCAATCATATATGATGTGATTAATTCTGCTTTCAAATCTTCTCTAGTTTCCTTCTTCACTATTGTGGAGACCCATATATCGAACGTTTTATCGAATTCCTCGATATTGAATGAGGCAGGTCGTTTAATATAAATAATATCGATATAATTGCTCTGCTTTGTTTCAAACTGAAAGGCGGTGAGTAATAGAGAGCGGATAATATCCTTCATATTGCATTTTACCTTGTTGATCTTGAAGTAATCAACAATATTTGTAGCTAGTTTTTTATAATTTTTCTTCGCCAGTGGGAAATCACCGTGACTACTACTCGCCTCAATATCAAAACTACATATCTTGTACGGCACAGGTGTTTCTTTGTCATTCAACGGAACAATAGCATCAAAATCAATTGTGTACTCATATGTGCATGTTGTTGATTTAGTGAAAGAATCTCTTATGTATTTTTCTGGGATTTCAATCCAACCAGATGGACTAATATTTTGAATATGAAAGTATCGCAAAAGAGGAGGGATATTTGCTTCATATAATTCTGTTTGGGTTCTATTGAATATATATGGAATGACTTTTCCTGCTTTATACCACATATATTTCACCTTATTGAACACAGATATATTTTTGAATTTAAACTCGATGAAGTTATGTAGTTTATTAGCATCGAACCCATACAATTTATGTCGCTTCACCAATTTACATGACACGATGCTGTCTTCATAGTATTTACCAATCCTTTTTACAATGAAATTTAGAAATTGTCGTTTTGTATTTTCATTCCATTTATCGTCCACCTTGACGTAAAAGAACGGCTGATAATCTTCAATCATCATTGAGCAAGTCTCGCCCTTTTCATTGATCCCAAACATTTGAATACTAAAGAGTTTCTTGTCTCCTGACGAGTAAGGGCGATCACTATCTGTAGAAGAGTCATCTTCTTGGACCTCGGGTATATTAAAATCAAACAAGCGAAATGAATTATTCATGGTTATTGTTGCAATACAATGTTTAAGTTATATGAAATCAATTTTCTTAAAATATGAACGTTATAATGAGTGAAATGGAAATGGCAACTATTATGAACAAAGAATAAATATAAATCATCGTTCAAGGTATGATACATTAAATATGCAAAAAGCTATTTTAATGTATGGTTATTATTCAATTATATCTAGACTTATTAATTACTCCGTGACTATAGCCACCAGCATTCTTCAGATTGATATCTATATTATTATCTTCTCTTTCAATATTTAATGAACGATTTTTGCTTTCCAATTTAAATTTGTCTAGAAGAAATCGGTATATATTGGGTATTGATTCTACTTCATATGTTGTCATTTTCTGATTAGTGTCCATATGAATTAGTTTCGTAGCCCAATTCTCCAATCCGTCAAAAATGTGTGTCACATAAATGATACAACATTCACGATTTTTTGTTTCATTTTTCAAATAATTCATAAACTTATCTTTTACAAGTAAATCTAAATTCACTGTAATCTCGTCCAACAAACATATTTTGAACGGACGAATTAGATTTAGATACAATTGAACTCGTTTGCGTTGTCCTTCACTGACTGCATTTAATCGCCATTCCGGATTTATATCAAGAACTTCTAACAACTTTTTATTACGTTGAGGATACAATTTTTTAACATTTAACATCATTTCTTTTACCTGTAAACTCGACTGAAGAGGCATATTATAACCTGTAAATGCTACCGACTGTTTGCCCCAGTCATTGTCTATATATGTAACATCATTATTTAACGATGTATCGCGAAACGGATCTTTGTTCAAAACCTTTATTTTTTCATATTCACATAATACTTTCCCCCCTATCATTTTTAATAAGGTTGACTTACCGCAACCATTTAAACCTGCCAATATGTAGCAATTATTACTTTGAAACTCAAGTGATAAATTTTGGAAAATAGTCTTATTATTATATCCAAAATCAAGATTGTTTATTTCGATTATTTTCATTATATACAGAGTTATAAAAATATATTTAACTTAAAATAGTGAGAAATAATTTCTTTAAAGCAGATTTCACAGGTGATGGAGGAGTAAGTGGTGCGGATGTAGTACGTATGTCCTCTGTTATTGCGGGTATTGCTACCTTATAATCAAAAATTGATTACTTCAATCGATCATAGTAATGTATATACAAATGAACTCTTTTGCATTCGTCGTAACAACCGCTTTCCTATTTCATAGATGTCTCTCCTTTGTAGTGCATCCTATGCTCAACGTTGTCTCACATGACACCATTTTAAAACAATACATTAATGACCGCCAACCGGTTTATCATTCTCAAAATGAAACTTCAATTGATTATGAAATCCCTATTTGGGTAAACAAATCAGTTTTCAAATTTAATTTACCTACAACGTTCAAAGCAAAAAATTATAACAAACAGGTGGAACGCATTCACCGAAGGAAAGACAGGTGAATATCACCCGCAAATAATAATTATTAAATCATATAACGTATAACACTTTATATGATTTTTCTTTTTATCCACTTTTTAAACTACAGGGAATGATGGTTGCATAGCAATACCACAAATACCAGGATCATTCACCTCGTCGCTACGAAGAATTTTGATGTAACCTTCATCTCCCCAGGTGTCTCCCCATGAATTTTTTACCAACCAGTAAGGAATGTTGTTTTCTTCACCAAATCCGACGATGAGTACACCATGATCTAGATTTGTTCCGCACGCGTCATCGCTGAGGACACCACCACTGTAGAATTGAAACACTCGTGTGTCCGCTTCAATAGCAATGGATACAGGGTTCATGGATACGGCAGACTTCAAGTCTTGTTGATTATTGGGGACAACATCTCTACAAGATTTCACATTCGCAACAGTGTCGCATGTTTGACACGTCTCTTTAGATGAGGCTGTATACGAGTATTCATTTTCAGAACAAATTCCATTATCCATCATGAAATGAAATGCGTTATCCATCAACCCACCATTACAACCATGATTACCATAGGACTTGGAGCAATCCACTAGTTCTTGCTCCGAAAAGGATACAAGTTTGTTTGTTTTAATTGCCCATGCTCCCTCAACAGCACCTGTCGCACTGAATGACCAGCAAGAACCACACTGGCCTTGATTTTTCACAGGTGTAACGGCATTGTGTTGGCGCCAATCAATACTGGCTACGCTAGATACACTGGCATCATAACGATCACATCCTGAATTTCTCTTTGGAAAACTCGCCTTTGTAAAGAATTCACCCACCTTCATGTCTGTGAATTGGTTGGTTGCCAACGTGTAGTTCAAGCCCAATCCGTTCATTTCTCTAATATATTCCATATTGTCACAAAATACCTCGTACTTTCTATGAAATTCCTCAATAGAAGAATACACTTTATCATGTGTTTTCACAAATTGTTGAAAGTCTTCCCAAAAAAAGTGTCCACTCACAAGAGATACTATTACCATAAAATGGGATAAAATTGTTACGTTCTTATTCATTATATCCCTACATAATAGGAAAACTTTAAGTTGATTCTATCAAATCATATATCTCCAATAAGCGATTATATTTTTCGATCCTCTCGCCTCGACACAATCCACCTATCTTCACATATTGTGCGCCTATACCTACTGCCACATCAATAATGTACGAATGATTAGTTTCTCCTGAACGATGACTTACGATTACTTTGTTCCCTTTCTCCAACATCAATTGCGCGCTTTCAATCGCTTCACTAACCGTACCAATTTGGTTCACTTTTAATAAAAGACTATTTGCCCATTTATCATTCAACCCTTTCTCCACCAATCGTTTATTAGTACAATATAAGTCATCTCCAACCACCATTATTTCTTCACATTTTTCTGAAAATTCAATCCAGCAGTCATAATCATCTTCATCAAACGGGTCTTCGATTGATTTGATGAACGGATATTTCGCGATCATATTTTGATAATACTGGATTAACTCTTTGCCATTCAAGAAAGTATTCTTTTCAATTTCGTACAATCGGCTGTCTTTATTGTAAAACTCGCTTGCTGCACAATCTAACGCAATAAACACATCTTTGTTTGGTGTTAAAGATGCATTTTCAATTGATTTTTTAAGAATATCAAGCGCCTCGGCATTTGTTTTCATTCCACAAGGGACATAACCTCCTTCGTCACCAAAATTGGTGGACTGTTTACCATATTGTTCCTTCAAACATATCTTCAAATGATAAAACACATCGTACAATATTTGTATCTGTTTGTTAATATCATAAGTCTCATTGACAAATATCATAAATTCCTGTATTTGTAATCCACCAGACCCGTGTTTTCCTCCATTTAATACATTAGCAAATGGCGTGGGAATAAACAAAGGTTTTTTATTATTAGCTACTCCTTGAATATATTTGAATTTTTCTAGATCATAATAATTGGATAGTGCCTCGAGAAAACAAAATGAATAGGCCGTTGTAGTGTTCCCACCCAAATAGGTTTTGTTATCAGTACCATCTATGGTAATCAACTGCTTATCAAGGGTGAATATATTATTTTCTCTTAAAGATCGGATACAAAGTTTATCGTTTATTATTTGTACATTCTCCAAAGCTTTCTGTACGGATTTTCCTTGAAATATATGAGAAATACCATCTCTCAGTTCACACGCTTCTTTTGATCCACATGATGCACCACTAGGCGTGGAACCTCGTCCTATTATTTTATTTTTTGCATCTGTGCAAATTACCTCAACTGTTGGATTTCCTCTACTATCTAAGATTTGTCTACCTCGAAACTTATAAGGGTTCACATTTCCAAATTGTTTACTCTTTAAATCGATAGCAATAAGCTGACAGGTAGGTACTTCGAAAAATTCAATATTATCAGGAAATTTTATACCGAGGTGTACAAATAATGCTCTCAAGGTGTTACCATGTGCTACAATCAAACTATTATCTGGAATATCTCTTTCCATGAAAGCAGATACGCGTTTTACAACATCTTTCAACGACTCGCCATTTTCTGGTTTATAGGTATATGACCGTCTCAAAGTATGGACAAAGTCCTCGCCCTTTTCCAGTTTGACCTCATTTTTGTTCATTCCGCTAAAGTCTCCATAATTTCGCTCATTTAGTAAACTTGTAGATTCAAATGGTACACACAATTGCAAGTTCGTTTTAATTATCTGACCCGTCTCTTTTGCGCGTGTCAAATCACTGGTAAAAATATGTTCTACTTGGATACCTGAGTTTTTGATGATGTCTGCAACATATGTTGCTTCTTGAACCCCTTTGTCGCTAAGATCGATGTCTTTCCAACCAGTAAATCTGTTTTCTGCGTTCCACAAAGATTGTCCATGGCGGAGTATATATAGCATATATATTGTCTAAACATGATATTTTCAAAGAAGCTACATAAAAGGATCATTAATTAATTTAAAAATTGATTAATTTGAATAATTTCTGTTGGTATATAAATAAATGAAATCATGGTGAAGGTAGGCGATCTTGTAAGTATCAAGAAACTGTCTGATAATAGTGTTTCAGAACCGATTTACATTGTTGTAAAAATAGAGACTGTAGACGATAATTTAAATTTGTATCGCTATAGAAAGTATAAATTATTTGACTATACTCGTCATAAAGTTAATGACGAAGTTGTCGTTTGGGACCACCTGAATGGTATGAATTATAATTTAAATCTCCACAAACATAACTGTTACTCGTATCCGTATTCTCTATACTTTAAAATATTTAGCAATAGTCACAAAAATTGACGACATATTTTGATCAAAGCATCACATATGAATTTGAATGCAGAACTACTAATGTGTAGTACCGCAGACGAGCGAATAGCTCACTTGGCGTCGATTGAAGCAGAACGCTCAACACTCCCCATGCGACACGGATGCGTTGCTGTATCTGGAGGCAAAATTATTGCGAAAGGATGTAATTCATATAGGACATTTTCAAAAGATGGACTGATACACAATACTTGCTCTTGTCATGCAGAAATTGATGTATTGAGGAAGTGTATGAAAAAAAATAGAAAGGGTAAGATAAATATCTACGTTGTCAGAATTTCAAAGAATGGTGAATATTTGAATTCCGCTCCATGTAATCAGTGCGTTAATGTGATGAAGACTTATAACATAGGTAGAATAGTCTATAGTACTCATGAAGGCTTACTACAACAATGCAAACTTGTACACTATACAAACGTGCATAAATGTGGAGGAGAACGAGCCATAGACGCGAACCGTGTTTCTTCCGTCCAGCGAGGAAATAGAATTGTGTTTAAGGAGGCGTCATGATTGTATTGTAAAAATGTAAAGATGTAATTAAAATGTCTTTTTTTTATCCCCATAATTTATATATGGTAGGTATCGGCATTAATGGATTGGGAAGAATTGGAAAGTTGGTCTTTCTTCAACTAATTGAAAACAACGCAAACATCAAAGCAATAAATGTCCCGGATTTTGATGCAAAAAATTTAAAAACTTATTTGACATATGACAGCGTTCATAATTTGGACCGGACTATTCGTGTAACCATTGAGAATGATGATACGATTTGTGTGAATGGTCGAACAATCAAATTATTAAATTGTCGCGATGCGACTAAATTACAATGGAAATCATACGGTGTCAATTACGTCATCGACGCAACAGGAGTGTATTTGACAGAAGAAAAGGCAAAAGAACATGATTGTGACTATTTGATCATGTGTGCACCAGCGAAAGACGACACACCCTCTTTTATGGTTCATGGAAACCACGAAAAATATTCTGGAGAAAAAATAGTAAATAATGTATCATGTACGAGCAATTCCATCATTCCCATTTTAAAACAATTACATCATCATTTTGGAATTAAAGAAGCTAATTTCATTACTATTCATTCCACTACAGCTTCGCAACAAACAGTTGATACCGTCAAATTTAAGAATAGAACAAGTAGATCTATATTTAACAACATTATTCCACATACTACAGGAGCATCAAAAGCAATTTACAAAATATTACCTCAACTGGAAGGTAAAATACACGGTACATCGGTCAGAGTACCCGTCTCCAACGTCAGTCTGATTGATTTGAATGTTACCGTGGACAAAGATTGCGATTTAGCAGAAATTCTCTCTACATTAGACAAGTATGAATTCATAGAAGTAGACGATAACAAATTTAAAATAAGTTGCGACTACAATACTACAAAATGCCCTTGTATAATTGATAAGAAGGCATGTATGGAAATGCAAAAAAATCAGTTTAAATTGTCTATCTGGTATGATAACGAATATTCATATTCTAACAAGGTGACAAAGCTGTTAGAACACATGATGGAATATAATCAACCATCGGATCAAATGCTGTCAAAACAACATTTTTTGGAGAGTAAGGATTTTTCCGATAAACGCGTAGTGTTGCGTCTTGATTGGAATGTCCCAACAAAAGATCATATAATAACCGACTTTTTCCGCATCCTATCTACCATAAAAACAATTCAGTATATTCTTGCGCAAAATCCGAAATATGTCTTGATAGTTACCCATATGGGACGCCCTGCAAGTAAAGAGGATATGCATTTAAGTTTCTATTCATATTTGGAACAAATTAACAATGTTTTGCGTGACCAACTGGGCAAAGACGTCGTTCTCATTGATTCTATGATGAATACTGTCAAAACCGATTTAGTACTTCAATCTGCTCAACATGGTTCTCTATTTTTGCTGGATAATATACGCTTTATTCCCGAAGAAACGAACAAAACATCACGATTTGAAACAGTAAAAGAAATATACCTAAATCTGGGAGATATATTTGTCAACGATGCTTTTGGCTGTAGTCATCGTGACCATTTGAGTATCACGGCTCCTCTTGAGGATCCATCTACATGGTGCTATGGATATTTAATTCAAAATGAAATATCCGCTTTGTCTGACATTCTTCATAATAACACTGGTAAAAAAGTATTAGCCATTATGGGAGGCGCTAAAATGGATGATAAATTACCGATACTTGACAATTTATCAACAAAAATAGATGGAATATATATTGCTGGTGGTAATATTAATGGGATCCTCAAGCAAGAAAAATATGCGTCCTATATCTCGTCCATACGTAATCGCAAAGCAGATATTCATCTTATGGACGACGGACTTTGTAGTGAAAGCCTGACAGGAGAAGCGGAGTATTGCACAAGTGAGACATTACCAAATAATAAATTCTTCCTTGACATCGGTATGCAATCGATCGCAAATTTAGTTGGAATGTTAAATGATTATGATATCATCTTCTGGAATGGAACACTTGGTGTTGTAGAAAACAATTTATATAAACAAGGAAGTATCACTCTAATGAAATCATTGATGAGTTGCGGGAAAAAGGTAATTATAGGAGGAGGAGATACAGGCGCTTTTGCCAATACCTTTTCACACAATTTACATTATATATCCACAGGAGGAGGCGCTAGCTTGGAATACTTATCTCATGGAAAATTAGTAGGACTTATGTAGATAGGATCTTTAGCATACTCAATATAACAACACAAATAGCATTTATTCTTTTTATTGTTCGTAATCTTATAATGTGGACTAGACGGAGGCGGATTATATATATAATCGGTGTATCTGTATTCTTTACCACAACATGAGCAAGTTTTATCTATCATTTTTTCATATTCCGAATCATTAAATGTGCATCTATTTATGATATTTCCCATTTATACATTATAATATATTTTTATTTACCAATCTGAGGATTCTTACGCATTAGACTATTTCGAAAAGATGTTTGAAATAGTTTAACTTTCTAATCTAATGTAAACATATTATATATGAGTGAATACTTAACAAGTCAAATTATTACCTATATGGGTAATAAACGAAAATTAATACCAAAAATACACGAAATATTAACCAATTTAGAAGAAATAGAAGGACGGAAACTACACATAGGTGATGGATTTGCTGGCTCAGGTGTCGTGTCTAGATTGTTCAAAAGTCATGCTACAAGTCTTTACACAAATGATATTGCTGGATATAGTGAAACTTTAAATCGAGCATATTTACATAATATTGACGAGAATAAATTGAAAAAGATCATGAAATACGTCGATACAGCAAATAAGCACGCAGACAAAGGGACAAAAAAATACGCAAAGAACTTTATTTCTGGCAACTGGGCTCCTGTTCACTCCATAACAGAAGGGGATAGGGTCTACTTTACAGAAGAAAATGGAAAGAGAATCGACATCCTTCGAAACTATATAGAAACAGTTCCAGACGAATACAAATCCTTTTTATTGGCATCATTACTTGTGGAGTGCTCAATTCATAACAATACAAATGGACAATTTTCCGCGTTCTATAAAAATGGAAATGTCGGACAATATGGAGGAAAAAATAACATAGATCTACAACGTATCACAAGACCAATCATGCTAAAATCACCAGTATTCAACAACAACGATTGTGATGTGCATGTTCAAAAAATGGACACAAATGAATGGGTACATAAAGTCCCAAAGTTAGACTTGGTATATTATGACCCACCGTACAACAAACATCCATATAATATATTTTATTTCATGCTTGATATAATTAATGATTGGAATACCAAAATGGACATACCTGATACTTATCGTGGACAACCTCAATCGTGGAAAAAATCTAATTATAACAGTTCTGTACATGCAGAAAAAACGTTGGATGACCTCATCAAGAATACAAAATCAAAGTACATATTATTATCTTACAATAGTGGTGGTATCATACCTCTCGACAATTTGAACAAATTGTTACGCCATTATGGTAAAGTGAAAAAAATACCGGTCGAACATAAAACATACAATCGTTTAAAAGGAATTAGCGAATACAAACGAACACAGAAAAAAGAGGCGATTAAAGAATACTTTTGGTTGCTTGAGAAGCAATAGACATAATTACTCAAAATAATGTATTAGCCTTTTATGTTCAAAATTGATTTAGATACATCATACACATATAAACAACGATATGTTATCAAGTAAAGAAACCAAGGAAATGGATACTATGAACGAGGTTGTTAAAGATGAAACACGTGCTGAAATAAAATTTATTGACTTATTTGCGGGAACGGGAGCTTTTACATTAGCATTGGAACGCAACAATAAATTTCAGTGCGTATTTACAAACGACATGATGGAGTGTTCCAAAAAAATTTACGAGAAAAATTTCACATCACATACTTTCACTCTAGAAGATTTGAACAAAATAAAGGTACAAGATATTCCAAAACATAATCTTCTTTGTGGAGGCTTTCCATGTCAGCCATTCAGTATTGCTGGTGATAAAAAAGGGTTTGAAGACACGCGTTCTAACGTGTTTTGGAAAATCTTAGAAATTCTAAAAACTCATGAACCAGAGTATATTATTCTAGAAAATGTAAAAAATCTAAAATCACATGATAACGGGAATACGTATAAAATTATTGAAGAAAAACTCCAAGGACTAGGATATCATATTAAATCTTCAATATTGGATACCAGTAAAATAACCACCGTTCCTCAACATCGCGAAAGAATATATATCGTTGGATTTCGCGATAAATCAAAATTCGAAAGATTTGATTTTGAATTCGCAACACAGGAAAAAAAAAAAATAATTGATTTTCTTGAAAAGGATGTAAGTGATAAGTATTATTATTCTGATAAGTTTAAGGTCTACGATGATGTGAGAGCGGGGGTCACAAAAAACATATCTGATAACGTTTTGTATCAATATAGACGATATTATGTCAGAGAAAATATGAGTAATTGTTGCCCTACACTTACTGCAAATATGGGTGGAGGCGGACATAATGTTCCTTTATTAAAAGATGACAAAGGAATACGCAAACTGACGCCGAGGGAATGCTTTAATTTACAAGGGTTCCCTACAAATTATAAGTTGCCTGAAGTATCAGATAGCGCGTTGTATAAATTAGCAGGCAATGCTGTTTCCGTTCCTGTTGTGGATAAGATAGTAAATAAGTTGAACAGTGCAATATTTGAATGAATTTATTTATTGGAACAATGATTTTATATGACCATCAAATATCAAATTACATTTATTACCTACTTGATTTTGAATTTTTTCAAATGCTAGTCTTGGACGTCGTCCTTGTTGACACTGATCGTAGTAAGTTTGTGTCTCGCTCACTTTTAGTTGCTTCCATTCTTGACTTTGATTAGACAATTGAATCTCATAAACCAAATAATTATCATTATACATATCGACCGCATCAACAAATAGGATACGATCCCATACCTCAGTTGGTCCAAATGTTGGTGGACCATTTGCTAGATTTAATGACCCTTTCACCTCAAGTCGAATTGGTGACGACATTTTAGATACCACTAAATCACCAACTTTTGTATCCCATGTTGGCATAATACCATACTTTTTCCCAAATGCAAACTTTGCTATATTTTCAGAAATATGGGACGGAAAATTAGAATATCTTATTTTCTTGTTTGTGAGCTTGGCATTCATTTCTTTTTCATTTTGTATAGTTTGTCTATAACTTTCTATACAACGTAGCAACATATCTGGGGTCATTCCATCTGTATTTTCTACCAACAACTTTCGCGTGTAGCGTCCTCTATATACAGACTGTATTTTGACGACTTGATTCATTGTATATGAATAAGATTTTAATTAATGCCTTAACACCAATGAATATCTGTCAATTTTCGCTCCTCGATTTATTGGATGGTTGAACAAATAAATACTGTTGATGTAAAAAATTGACGACTATGCATAGGTGTCAGAAAATCAAATGAAAAATAGACAGCACCCAAAATCATGAACTCCACCAAATATGCATTTGAACTACACACGACCACAAGTCAACCCATGTTGATTACTTTTGACGAAAATGTATCACTACAAGAATGCTATGAACGACTTATCAACGAAATCGAATTTTGTACTATACTACACAAAGCCATTATATTGGATATATTTGCTGAAGATGTTTTGTCAAACAAAACGATTTCACTTCATCCTACACAAGAACATACTATAAAAGAGTTCGTCACGTCAAATCGTGATTTCTTCCCTATTTCACCAGTAACAAAGAACCTATACAAATTATTTGTTATTGATGATATATATCTTAAAAAAACCGCTAGCGGTATTCGTACTCCCATATACGAAGAAACACAAAACGAAATAAAACCCATCAAGTGGAGTGACATTTTAACGCATACAAGAAGTTTAATTTATTTGTAAATCATCATTGCGAGATGTATAAATTGTATCATTTTTTCCGGGTGATATTCAAACTATTAGAGGATTGTTTATATCACTATCGTTATCCACATTGTCTGATGTAATATATACCTTTTTTGATGTATTAAAACGGAAACGAAAAGGGATACAGAGTTTCATTTGTTTTATTGATAAGTAGAAATCATAGAGGCGCATATTATATGTAAATATTTTATTAGATGTAATATAATTGTTTATTTTTGAGCCAACCATACGCTGTTCACAGGATCATTTTTCGACTTTACTATATTTTTAAATCCTGCTTCATTCAACAATTCTTTCATGTCATTCTGGTAATAAGAATAAATATGAGGCTCAGTTATTTCAAACATCCATCTTCGAAAGGGGGTCAAAAAACTATTTTCTTTTTCTCTTAGTACATCCGGTTCTAAATCCACAACAGCAATCACTCCTTTATCTTCTGTAATACGATATATTTCTCGCAATATAGTTTGTGTAGCATCCTTCGGGACTTCGTGAAATAAATAATTACAGGTTACCAGTGAAAATGAATTGTCATCAAAAGACATCACCTCGGCGTTTTCATGTACATATTGAATGTTTTGATTATACTTACTTGCTCTGAATTTTGCAACAGAAAGAAAATAAGGGCTTAAATCAAGTCCTGATACAGAGGTGGTCGGAAATTCGCGATGTAGCCATTCTGTTGATATACCAATGGAACATCCAATGTCCAGAGCAGTTTTAGGATCGATATATGATGTTCCGTTCGGTGCAAAAAACATATTTTCGAAGTTATATGCTGTAAAATAATCACGAATGGTCTGTGTTGTGTTTTTTCGCATCCACAACTGTGCTTCGTCTAATCCAGCACAAGGCCAATATCCAGCCGCAATATTTAAGGTGGCCGCTTCACCTTCAAATGCCGCCTGCCAGTTCAAATTACCGCATTCATATCCATGAAATGGTTTTATATAGTACCTTGGATAGTCGATGATACATGCATTTTTTAATTGCTTCATATTACTTCGGAGAATGTTAAAGGTTTCTGATTCCTGATAGCTGGCGCTTAAATCGTTCCATGGAATTCCTGATTTTTCTGCACGATCAATAAACCAATCACGGGCTTTCTTTTTAAATTGAAGGTTCGCGCGATACCACGTTTTTGGTATATTTAACGATTCAACAACTTGAATAAAAAATATAATAAATAATACGATCTTCATGATGTAAATATCTAGTATATCTTTATATATTATGCATAGGATATATAAATCTTAGCATTTTTAACATATCCTTATAATTTTTGCTAACATTAATAATATGATAATAATAAATATGGAGGATATAAAATTAGTGGAAGAGACTTTGAAATCGTTTTCCCTTCGCGTTTACAACTTGTTACAGAAGTTTGATTTTCATACGGCCGATACTGGATTAATTAATTCATCGGGTGACCATGTGAATAATTTGGATGATATGGCAGATCATATGAGTGAAGAAGTATTTAAAGAATGTGAATTGATTTACGGTTTTATATCAGAAGAACGAGAAGACTTAGTCATCACAAACGCAAAAGGTAAATATATAGTCACTATCGACCCGTTGGACGGTTCCCAAAACATTGATGTTGGGTTCAATGTTGGTGCTATTTTTGGTATATACGAGACACAAGATGTGAATTCGTTGAAAAATGGGAGGGATCTAGTTGGTGCTGGTTATACTATTTTTTCAACCAGTTTACAATTCATATTCGCCAAGGAAATCGTAAATATGCATCGTTATAACTTTGATACACAAAAGTGGTGTTGCTATATGAATCACCATGGCATCCCCAACAAAGGAAAAATATACTCGCTAAACGAAGGTATTTCGAATACATTTTATGATGATATCTCCTCTTTTGTCGCCAATCATATGAAAGGTAGATCACTACGATGGATGAGCTGTATGGTAACCGATGTTCATCGTTCATTGATGCAAGGCGGATGCTTTTTATACCCACAAAATAAAAAAAGTAAAGATGGGAAATTACGACTCGTATATGAATTATATCCCATGGCATATATTTGGGAGAAATGTGGGGGGTCTGCATATTTAAACATGGACAAAGATGCTATTTTAGACGAACCCTTTCCAATTGACAATTTGCATAAGAAACATGGATGCATATTGTTAGGCCCATATGAAAGTAACTTAGTCTAAGACTTGAATATTAAATAACGATTTGTATTCTATATTTAATATTTTAATAAGTATATGTTTGTATACCTTCTCATGTGTTCTGATAATTCTACATATGTAGGCGCCACGGTCAATCTAGAAAGGCGATTACGACAACACAACAAAGAAATTAAGGGAGGAGCTCGAGCAACCGGAATGAAAGTAGAGGCAGGAAAAGAATGGAAACGAATTTGTTATATTTCGGGATTTCCAAATTGGAGCGCGACCTTGCAATTTGAATGGAGATGGAAACAACTATCACGAAAATTACCTATTTCACTTTATCCACTCGAAAGAAGAATGACAGCGCTAAAGCAGTTACTCATGTTAGAGCGCGCAACCTCAAAGGCTATTCCGTATTCACAATGGGAACATAAACCAGTTGTTCACGTTGAAGATGCACATGATATATGTTCTGTATATATTCATGAGGAAGATAGCTCTCACTATTTGATTGATATAGAAGAATATAATGAAAATCCAAATGATTGATATTATTATTTTTTTTTTAGTAATTCTTCATCGAAAAATATCGATCAAACACCCATTCTTTTTTATTTCTAAGGAAATAGAATTTTGTAAAATTTACAAAAAAAGTGATTGAGAGCATAATGCTCTTATTTCTGTTTTTTGTTTTACAATTTGTGACCATAACTTTTTTTATAATTTATTGCGAAAACAATTTAGGCGTTTTTCTGTTCTATATTTATAGAACATTTAGAATGGAAAAAACGCCAAAAAATGCCCAAAGTTTTTATTGTGAAAAGTGTGACTTTAAATGTAGCAAGAAAAGTAACTATGAAAATCATCTACGCACAGCAAAGCATCGAAATAGAACGATTTCGAACGATTTCTCCCCAAAAAATGCCGAATATTTTTGCGAATGTGGAAAAAGATATAAAGCCCGAAACAGTTTATGGTATCATAAAAAGAAGTGTACGTACATAGAAACATCTGTAGACAAGGAGATTCCTGCGGAACCAATGATGGAATATTTATTGAAGGAGAATTTGGAGATGAAAAAGATGATGGTAGATATGTGTCAAAAATTAGAGCCGGTTTCAAATATTACAAATAATAACGTGAACAGTCACAATAAGATATTCAATTTAAATTTGTTTTTAAATGAGCAATGTAAAGATGCAATGAATATGACTGAATTTATAGAATCTATTCAGCTTACTATGGAAGATGTTCTCAAAATAACAGAACAGGGTCAGACAAAAGGAATGTCTAATATTCTTATTGATAAGTTAAGCTCATTAGATATTTTAAAGCGTCCGATGCATTGTAGTGATGCGAAGAAGGAAATCATATATGTAAAGGACGAAGATAAATGGAAAGAAGAAGCCAGAGAAAAACCAAAACTTCGGCATGCATTGGACCAAATAACGAAGAAGGGAATACAAGCACTGCCTGAAATGGATCAGACCCCAGACGACTACGTGAACACGGTGAGTGAATTGTTGAAGGATCCTCGTGAAGATAAAAAAATCATCAGCGAGGTCGCGAAGAAGATCATTGTGAATAAAGGCTGAAACGGAGGTGTAGTTCACTTTATAAATTATAAGCATAAATGAATTAATTATCTTATAAGTATATAAACGAAATGGAAAAATTAAATAAGCAACTAAATGATACTATTATCACTGTCTGTGATACATCACCATGTAGATATGGTATTCCATTACATGTTTTCCAAACATACAAAAAAGACATGCCTCAATCAGTAAAAAACGGTGTTCTCGCCTTAAGAAATCAAAATCCTGATTTTTGCTTTTACCTATACACTGATGACGCTATGGAACATTTCATAAAAGAAAGTTTTGACATGAATGTTTATAATGCATTTAGTCGGTTAAAACCAATGGCATATAAATCAGATCTCTTTCGCTATTGTGTTTTATATAAATATGGTGGAATATACATGGATATAAAATTACAAATGGCAGGAAATAATGATCTACTATCGTTTCTAGGTGAAACAAAATATCATGTTTTGGATGAAACAAATTATACTAGAAATCATAAACACTTTGGGGGATTTATATATCAAGGATTTTTGGTCAGCAAACCTAATGATCCGTTTTATAAAGACCTAATAGATACTATCGTAAAACATAGTGAAACAAATTTTATAGGAAAAAATCCTTTGGATATCACCGGTCCTAATATGTATTGGCGTGTATTACAGAAACATAAATCTCCTGTAGATGACTGTGAGACTTTTACTCATAAAGGATATGCTAATATTTATTATAAAGGAAAATCGTATGTGAAAGGACATGATTTGAACAAATATTATGCTGATATGGGAAATAAAAATAGATATTATAACATGTGGCCAAACAACGTATATATGTAGAATGTATTTTTCTCGTTATATTCAACTATACAGCATTATTTCCAAATAAGAAAAATGGGATTATGATTTTATTTGTTTGTATTCTAAACTCAATAAAAATTTTACAACGTTATCAAATTGTTCCTTATCATTTGGTATATTGTCGCCATGATCCTTACATGTGATATCAAT
>Ga0181564_10000820_pt1 | contig 27516 bp, 19 predicted proteins | sample 011ome_24_FD_134512 | JGI IMG/M metagenome (GOLD analysis project Ga0181564, IMG submission 134512) | Coastal salt marsh microbial communities from the Groves Creek Marsh, Skidaway Island, Georgia - 011513CT metaG (megahit assembly) | ecosystem: Environmental > Aquatic > Marine > Intertidal... | reverse complement strand
CCGTCGTCGTCGTCGTCGTCGTCGTCGTCGTCGTCGTGTGTCGCGCAACGCTTCGTGTTCCCGAGGCTTTCGTTTTTCTTTTTTCCTGAAAAGCACACAACGACCAATCACAACCGTAGGCTCGAGTACCCACACAACGACCAATCGCGACCCAGCACACCACCCACTCGTCGTCGTCGTCGTCGTCGTCGTCGTCGTCCGCGGGCTTTCGGTCGAAGGGCGACGTCGCGCGGCGGCGCGGGCACTGTGCGACGCGTCAAACCTTCACACACCGCCCGCGATGCTCGCCGCTCAAGTATCTTCTTTCGTCCGTGGTGACACCACGATTCGCGCCAAGCGCGCCGAGTCCACGAAGCCCACCGCGCGACGCGCGATTGAGGCTAAGGAATCGCGCATCGGCAAGGTCCCGGTGGCGGTGCCCAAGGGCGTGACGTACACGTTGAAGGACAACATGCTCGCGGTCAAGGTAGGTGTTTACGAGAGCGACGAAAATGTTATGATGCAAATGTGCGCGAGCGCGATGGGTTGGTGGCGTCCCGCGCGCGCGCACGGGGTGTGATGACCACGCCCATCGAGGGCTTGAGGGTTGTAGGGTTTTCACCCGTCGTCGAGCGCGCGCGCGTGCGAGACGTTGACACGTATACTGACTCCGTATGCGCTTATTCTTGCACGCACACATGTACAGGGTCCTAAGGGTTCCATGGAGATGCAGTTCCCGGACGTCGTTGTTTTCACGGAGGAGGGTGAAGCCATCAAGGTGTCGCGCGCGAATGACACCCCGGATGCGCACAAGGGTCACGGCTTGTACCGCACGTTGGCGAACAACATGATGGTGGGTGTGTCCACGGGGTTCGAGAAGAAGCTCAAGCTCCTTGGTGTTGGTTACAAGGCGGCGATGCAAGGCAAGAACTTGAACTTGAGCTTGGGTTATTCCCACCCGGTGATTATGGAAATCCCGAAGGGTCTCGAAGTCAAGTGCGATAGCAACACGGATATTACGGTCAGCGGTTATGACAAGGTTGAGGTTGGTAACTTTGCTGCGATTATCCGCTCTAAGCGTCCGCCTGAGCCGTACAAGGGTAAGGGTATCCGTTACGCTGATGAGGTGGTTATCCAAAAGGAGGGTAAGCGTGGGAAGTAAGCGAATGGGTTGACGCCGGCGGCGGCGGCTTTCATTCATTGTACTTCTTCCGATTCAACAACTACTTAGCAGAGAAATTCTTCTGAAACATCCATCCACCAAAATCAATTTGCGAAGCTAGCTTGATAATAATTGTTATCGTCATCTACACTACATTTATTGACTTACTTTTGCTAGCGAATCGCCATGACCAGCCACGCAAAAAAATATGTCGTCTCCCCTACCCGAATCGAACGGGTGACCCGCTGATGGCGGTTCTGACCTTCATGTATGGATAAAGGCCATTTACTCGTTCGTGTGGACGCTGTGACGCGCCTCAATTTCAGTTTTTTCATGTAAACTACAGTCAGCTGCTCTTCCATCTGAGCTAAGGAGAGTTCCTTGACCAACGACGTAGTATAATACGTAGTCGTGCTCACGGGTGCATAAATGAGTAAAAAATCAAGCCTTCTCCTCCACTAGCTTTCCTTGTGAAAAGTTATGGGTACTTTTGTCTTGACAACGGACGACGACGGTTGGCGTCGTCGTCGTCGTCGTCGTCGTCGTCGTCGACGACGACGTTCGACCGATGACCGACGCCACACACACGCGCGCGCGCACACGGACGATGGATGCGCAGACGCTCGACCCACCGCGACGGATACTCTTCTCATGGACCATCACCGCGTACCTGCGCACTCGACCGCCTCGCGCGGTGGTGCGCGTGCGACGCTTCGACGCCACCATGGGCGCGGTGTTAGCGGCGTGCGGTCGCGCGCGCGTGAGCTCGGTGCTCGCGAATGATGGCGACGACGATGGCGACGACGATGATTGGTGGATGATTGGCGTTCGCGACGTCACTCGAGCGTTTATCAATGCCTACTATGACACTGCGACTACTAGGGAAGATGATGACGACGACGACGACGACGACGCCGCTCACGCTCGTGCTCACGCTGATGATTTTTACGACGAGTTTTGGCGCTCGAGCGCGTGGGAATACGGACGACGAGCGAGTGTGATGCGCGAACGACACGCGACGTCGCGGACGCTGCTCGATGTCGTGGACGCGTTGCGAGATGAACCTCTCGTCGTCGTGAACGTCGTCGACGGCGGACGAGTTGTTGATGTCATCACTCGTTTTGATATCGTTGAATTTTTGCACAGGCATGTGAAGATTTTGGGAGACATCACCACCGCGCTCGTTTCGCGGTTGTTCCGGGCGAAAAATGTTCTTCGCGCGCCGGCGCGCGCGTCGGCGCTGGCGTGCGTGCGAGACATGGTGCGCGAAGACGTCTCCGCCATCGCGTTAACCGACGACGACGGCGGGGAAATCTGTGCGAATTTTTCCATCAATGACTTGCGTAGAATTGAGTCTCCAGCGGCGTTGGCGCGTTTATGCTCGTGCTCGGCGCTGGAATTCGTGTCGAGCGCGAGGTCGCGCGAGGCGGATTTCTCCGACGCGGATGTCGCGCCGTTTGCCGACGAACGTCGGCGTTCGGCGTCGAGTCTCGCCACGCCTCCCACGCACGCCTACGTCGAGCTCATCTTTGCTCGCGCAGAGTGTACGACGTTTGGTGAAGTTTTGGCGCTCATGCATGTCCATAAAGTGCATCGCGTATACGTGCTGTCGAAATGTGTCGCGCGGGACCGAGACGTCTGCGCAAACGTGCTCACGCCCACCGACGTCATTCGCGCGCTCGCGATTTAGGTTTGCATCTCGACGACGACGACGGGGATGACGACGACGTCGTGTCCCGAGTTTGTCTACGGCGATGGCGGCGACGCGTCCGAAGAAGAAGACAACAACAACGAAGAGGAAGAGGAAGAGGAACGCGGCTCCGGGACGGCGTCGGCGTTGGACTACACTTCAGCCAAGCTCGCGTTCATCGAGCGCGAGTTCTTAGCACACGACGACGACGAGGATGATGGTAGAACAAAAATAGACATGTATGGCACGTTTTACGCCGCGTGCGCGAGGGTAAAGCTGACGAGAAACGAGTACATAGACGCGTGTAAGGAACGATCGGCGAGCGGGCGGTGCGGGTGGCGCGCGTGCTCAGAACGCGTAGACGTCCGGGGACAGCGCGCGAAAAAGTACGATGTCGACGCAAAGGATCGTGTCGTACGCGAAGGTGTGTTTGTCCACGGATTTTGTACGCGCGAGCACATGTTAGAGGCGGAGAAGATGGCAAAGATGCTGGAGACGACGACGACGACGGATGCGAAACGCGCCTCGACGACGCCGGGGCCGAGACAACTTTCGACCGATGTCATCAAGGCGGACGTCGTCGAGCGCGTGGTCTCGGCGTCATCGTCATCATCGGCGTCGATGTCGATGAAGAAGCCATTGTCCAAGGAGCAAGCGATGGCTCAAGCGATGGCGGTGGATGGGTACGTGCCGCGCGCGGAGAGGAGAAACAAAACCGACGCCGTCGCAAGTTCATCTTTGGCGGCGAAGAAAGTGACGTGGAATGAAGAAGAAATCGCCCAAAGCTCGTCAACAAATGACGACGACAAAGACAAAGGTGGGGTGTTTTATTTCGATACGTACGGTGAGGGGAAAAAGCCATCAAAGGATTTCGTGCCGAGCATTGGCGGGAGATTTTCTGAAGGACAATTGCGCACCGAACCTCGAGAAGACGCGCCGATTGTCATTCCTGGCGACGACAAGGACAATGACGACGACGGTGAAGCACTCGCGGCAGCGTTGACATCAGGGTCTGGTTTAGAAGGAAAAACACCCGAAGAGCTGGCGTTGATGGCGGAAGATTTAGCGCGAAAGATGTTGGCGACGAAACTCACGGGGAACCCGCTCGAGGGATTCGGCGACGACGACGACGACGACGACGACGACGAAGACATGAGCGATGCTACGATCAATGATACCGATGACGACGATGGTGATGGTGAAAGCAACAAGTTTAGTGCCACGCCAAGGTCGATGCCGTTGCCGCAAATCTCGCAGTTTGGCACGACGTGGATGGCGGTGGATAATCTCGTCACCGACGCCACGTTTGCGTTTTTGCGCGGCGACAAAACGTACGCCGACATTCTTCCTGGACGAACGAAGTACAGCGTTAGCGTCAGCGAAACTTGGAACACTTTTTTGGCGAAATGTGTTCCAGCGTTATTACTCAAGTTGAACATCGGCGCCGAGACTCGACGCATAGAACAAAAGCTCACGACGCTCTTGCGCACGTTTACGTTTAACCGACCCGTGCCGTCGCTTACGTCGGCGCGGTGGGACTTTATAGCGATGTTGTTTATCGAGTGCGTCGTCGAGAGCGATCAGGCGATGAAAACATTAATAGTTACTAGCGATACGGCGCGAGACGTGTGCGCGAACGCCGAGGTGACAAACGAGGAATTAGAATTGTTGCGTAGACGCTTGCGCGGAGATGACTAAGTCGCGTAGTGCGAGTCAAACTTGTTTTAATGCTTCAAATTACAAAACAAATGAACAAAAGAACAAAGATTTATTATTCTCCGCCACTGTTGGTGAGTCTATCCTGTAAGGGTGTGCGTATGGATGGCGCGAATACCGGACTTTTACACACAGGCGGAGTTAAGAGCGGAATACCTCCAATCGGTGGTACGTCGTCGTCAAACATGGGCGGAGGCGTACCCAACGGCGATGTTGTGTTGACAGAGTCTGAACGCTCGAGCGTCATCGCCGCCATGGTCGCCACGGTTGATGCCACTGTCGGCGTGGTTTGCGTGCACGTGATTTCTTCATTATCAACACCATCATCTTCTTCTTTTTCTTCTTCGACTTGTGGTTGTTTGGGCGTCAGCACTGGTGCTGTTGGTGCTGCGACGACAACAGTGTCTTCAGCCGCCGTCGAACCCAAACATTCGGCGATGATGGCGTCCACGTCCGCCTTGCCGTCGGTGTGGTACAAAATCCGTTCCACAACCTTGGTTAACGGATTATTCTCAAATTCCGGACGCTGACACAAGTACTCTACATCTTGAAGCTTTTCAAAGTAAAATTCACGCTCTTGTTCGGCGCGTTCGACTTGTAACGACAGCGACGTATTCGTTTCGGTCAATTCCCGCACGTGCGCCGACGTCGCCGCTGAGTGCCCCGTGGTCGCTCGACCGCTCGACGTGGTGTTGCCCGATGCCGCTGTCGCGGTCGTCGTCGTCGTCGTCGTCGACATCGTAGAATACCCTCCACCTACGCCATTTGAACCGCTCTCACGCCCAAAACCAATCGGTTTCGGGCCAGTTCCGCGTCGTCCGCCGCCGACGCCACCTTCGCGCGAACTCCGCGCCGATGGGTGCCCGCTTCCTCGATACCCACCTTTCCCACGATCACCATTCATCACCGATGCCTTCTTCGCCCCAGCAAACGACGCCCCGCCGCGTGCGTGCGCACGTCGTTCTTCCGCATCATACGTCCCATCCACGCACCCAATTGTCTTATCGTGATAACACTTCATCCACTGTAAAAATTCCAAATTATCCAGCGGTCGCGCCTTGACCAATCGATTCACCTCAATATTCTTTGCAATCTTCAACTTATCAAACACCAGCTGCAACACCTTATAATTACTCACAAACTCATGCTCACTCTTCGCGTCGAAATTCACCGTATGCATCGGTACCGTCCCCCCGTGACACGCATCCATGATTTGGCAATAAATCGCCCCCGAGGCGCACTGCTCCACTTTGCTCAGGTTTAATCCAAGCAGCGCGTTCACCCAGGCGATGATTTCTTTGCGTCCGACGAAGAACGCGGGGTCCATCATACCTACCGTGCTCGCCATCGCGTCGTCGTCGTCGTCCTCGTCGTCGTATGTCGCGTCACACAGTGGTGTCGCGCATCATCGCGTGTGACGTGGAGAGGCTTTTTTGGTTCCCCTCGTGTGGATACTGCATACTGTTTACCCATACGATAGAGTCACATGCACCGTGTGTGCCTTTGGACTCCAATGGGGACCACTCGAACACCCCGCGCGTCGCTCGGCAGAGCGCGACGATCGACGACGACGGGGCGCACGCACCGCGGCGTTGGTGTTGGTGTTGGTGTTGGTGCGTGCGTGCGTGCGTGCGTGGACGAAGATGATGGCGGCAAAGATGACAAAGATGACAAAGTTGGTGATGGTGATGGTGATGGTGATGATGATGATGTTGACGGTGGTGGATGGCGCGCGAACGACACTGCCGAGCGATTACCGCGACGAAAAGATCGACGACGACGATGGTGAGTTGAATATCGTCGAAACAAAGTCATACTTTGCGAATGATGGGGGTGAGGCGTTCGCGACGCGGGTGTCGAGCGCGCCTCGGGCGTACGTGTATCGCGACTTTCTGAGCGTCGAGGAATGCGAGCACTTGATTAGTTTAGCGTACGCGCGCGTGATGCGTGAGGGTGATGATGGTGTGGTGAAATTTCCCGCGCCTCGGGGCGCGTTCACCGCGAAGAAGGGCTACGCACTCGAGAACGAGGATGACGTCGTGCGGGCGATTGAGCTTCGCGTGGCGGCGTGGTCGATGTTGCCTCCGAATCGGGCGGAAAACATAGCGGTTTTGAAGTATGATGTTGGTGACGAGTATGCGGCGCATCATGATTACTTTGAAGATGAAAATGATAGCGAGTTGTTGGATGGAGGTCAACGCGCGGCGACGGTGTTCATGTATTTGAGCGACGTCGAAGACGGCGGGGAGACGGTGTTTCCGCTTGGTACGCCGATTGGAGAGACGCGCCACGCGTCGTTGACTCCAGAAAATGCGTGTTCTATGGCGCATAAAGGCACTAAAGGCGTGTTAAGCGTGAAACCACGTCGAGGAGATGCGGTTTTGTTGTTTAATGGGCACTTGAATGGAGAAAACGACGTCAACTCACTGCACGCGGGGTGTCCGGTGACTCGCGGCACGAAGTGGATAGCCACGCAATGGATGCGCGTTGGACCGAGACATGTCGGTACACATGCAACAAAACCAAGCGATTCACAGCACGAGTTGTGATGATGATAATATTGTTACATGCAATAGCTACCGGTACTGTAGATTCTAGTTTCTAGTTTGTAGCAGAATCGTTCACGCAGAGAACTTTGATTCAGTTTCTCTCACTCTGCGAATACTTTGACGAACGATTTCAATATCTTTCGCCTCACTCAATCGTTGGCGTTCTTGTTCTATGGCTAATCGAACGCGTGCGTCGGCAAGTCGAGCAAGTAATTCGCGATGAACTTCCTCGGCAGCTTCGATCTGAGCGACGCTGAGCGTGTCAATGTCGTATCCTAAAATATGCTCACATCCAAGACCGAGAGCGCTCGCCATAGGGTGTAATCTCTGCATTCGCTCGCTGCATGCCGCTAACCATTCCGGAGAACCTCCATCCGCAACCACGCCAAAGTTTTGTCGTATACAAACGTCGTCGAGCCACTCATCCGATGAAAAGTCCATCACGCTTGGCGGCTTCAATTCGTCGTTGTCGTCGTCGTCGTCGTCGTCATGGCCGTTCTCCTCCTTCTCGTACTTGTCCTCGTTCTCATTGATAAAATGTGCGTTTGTCATTGTGGACTCAATTTGAGAACCGTGTGCAATCGTTGCCCAAGTTGACATGGATTGCCAAGGCGAAGCGGTGTTTCCCTCGCTCGGTGCCACTACTTCAACGACTTCGCGCGCCGGCTTTCGATTAGAGTTTTGTAATTTATCAGCGATGGTACTTGCGGCTGTAGCTTTTCTCACCGCTTCGACCTCAGCTTCCAACTCAAAAGCATCCGTGGTTGCGTCCTCTGGCTTGGCCGCTGCGTCATTTTTCTTTTCTTTGGGATCGAGTTGTTCCACCGACGTCGATACAATGGGCTCTTCCTCGGCAGGCTCTTTTTCTTTGGCTTTCTTTTTCTTCTTTTTCTTTGAAACTTTCGGCGCGTTCTTGTCTTCGGATTCTTCTATCAATTCGAGCATTAGTTGTTCCGCCGTGCGTTCGTTCTCGATTCGTTTTTTCTCCGCATACTCGGTGATTAAATTTTCAACGTCCGTGTGGCCCAAAATTTCGGCCACCATCAAGGGCGTCTTCCCCTGCTGATGTCGAGGACAACATCTAGTGTTTGATTTGCCGTGAATAGCGCAACATTGATTCGATGCCGCGCCAACATCTGCGCCAGCTTTGAGGAGTAGTCGCGTAACCTCAACCTCATCAAATCGAGCGGCGTAGTGCAACGGCGTCATCCCAGCATTGCATTTAACCGCCGTATCCACGCCGCGATCTAACAAAGCTTTCATGAGCTCGTTTTCTTCCGTACCAGCCTTCCAGGGAATACACCATGCGAACTCTACAACATCGTGAGCGAATTCTAAGTCCAACTCTTCTTCGATGCCCGCCTCTTCGTCGTATATGTCGTCGTGGAGAATCGTAGACATGTATGCTTGATACACCTTGCGCGTATCAGGAACGCACCCAACGTATTCTCTCACACGCAAAACTGTACATTTTCTACCATGCAGTATGATTTTCCAACCCACCGAATCAGGCGCGGACTTGGGGTGTCCAGGCGCGCCGTATGAGCTTTGGTTAGTTTGAGGAACACTCTCAATAAACTCTTCTCTTTTGTCCGTCGGCGTGATCCCGACGGGTCTAAATCTACCTCGACGATAACAAATTATTGCCATGAGCCAATCCATACCATCTTTATTCTTTCGGCACATCGTTGCACCTTTATCATAAAGCCACAACGCCATGTCCTTTTTACCGAGCGCGCACGCCATATGGAGCGGAGAATCATTGTCGGCGTTTGGCTCGCTCATAAACGCTGCAACGATCTCATTCACCGTATACTTCTCCCCACTCTTCTCATCGTGCATGTTTTCATCCACCACCGTCTGCGCGACTCGTTTTGCCGCCTGATATAACGTGTTCAACATGGCCACCGAGCCCTTATCGCTCGTCACCGCGACTGCGCGTCGCGTTCGGAACCACCATCAGTCAGTCATCGCTCGCCCTCAAAACACACACAACACGCGATTCGCACTCGCACTCGCACGCGCTCGATCGCTATCAACGTACTGTGAAACAACGTATTCATCGTGTACGTCGCCTGCAACCGCGCCTGCAACATCCGCTGCGATTTCATCGAGCCATTCATCCGCAACAACCACGCAGACATCTCAACCGTGCGCATCACTCGCGCCACGCCCTCGTGATAGCCATTTGCGCACGCATCAAGCACCTTGCACATGTATTCCATCGACCGCAACCCTTCCGGGTCGTCGTCGCGCACCGCAGGCGAGTGAAACGCCGACGGCAATCCAGCGCTCCCGTGCGGCTCCCTGACGTCGCCGTCGTCGCCAATCCTCGCGCGCACGTACGCGCCCGTGAGCTCGCGAATGCGCTTGGCGCGCGCATCCGTCGCTGCGTGCGCGTCGCGCGGCGATTTCGCGCCCGCCATCGCGCGCGCACGATGCAACCGAAGGCGCCAGGCGCGCCAGGCGCCGCCGTCAGAGTGTGACGCTCGTCGCCATGAAGCGGTGCGCCAAGGCGCTCGGTGCGGGCGACGTGGTCGTCATCGCGGGCGGTGGCGTCGCTGGGCTCGCGCTCGCGGCCGCGCTCGCATCGGAGCGACGACGACGACGACGGGAGACGGACGACGACGACAAAGAAGATGATGACGATGACTTTCGCTGCGTGGTGTTGGAGCGCGACGAGAGTTCGAGCGCGCGTAGGCAAGGGTACGGGGTGACGCTGAGCGAAACGAATGGTGCGTTGCGTGGTCTAGGCGTGCTCGATGCGTGTCGCGAGGCGTCGACGAAGAGCCACGCGCACTGGACATTTGCCCCGAGTGGACGCGCGTTGGGGTACTATGGTAAAGGTTTGTTTCGCGCCGACGAGAGAATGAAAGGAGGCGGTGTGAAGGGCAAGAATGGAGATTTAGACAGCGCTGGGAGTGATGAAGAATGTGATGATGATGAGAATGGTGATCAAGCGTCATCGAGCGCGAGTGAGAGCGCGGAGAAGGGGCAAAAGTTGACGAATTTGAGAGTGCCGCGCGGCGTAGTGCGGGACATTTTGTTGCGCTCGATTCCTCCGGAATGGATTTGTTGGGGCGCGACTTTGAAGGATTTCGTGGAAGACTCCGATGGTGTTGATGTGATTTTGGACAATGGTGATGTGATTCGTGCCACGGTGCTCGTGGGCGCGGATGGTGTCCGGAGTGGCGTACGCAAGGCGAGCGGCGCGGCGGCGGATTTGAAGAGCGGCGAGTTGCGGTATTTAGGCGTGGCGTTGTGCACGGGATTTACGGATTTGTCCCATCCTTTGTTGAGTGGTCAAGGGTTTTACACCGTCGATGGTACGTCAAGAATGTTCACAATGCCGTTTCAGGCGGCGTGCGCGGAGACTGGGACGCCTGAACGTAGCATGTGGCAACTGAGCGTGCGCGTGGACGAAGCCGAGGCGCGCGCGTTGGCGGGCGCGCCGCGAAGCGAGGTTAGAAAGTTTGTCATGAAGCATACCGAGGGTTGGCACGACCCCGTTGCGGCAATGTTTGAGCACACAGATTGGGAACAAGCGTGGGCGGGGCCGTTGTTTGACCGCGAAGAGCCGCCAACGAGCAAGGCGGATGCGAAGGCCAAGCCGCACATGGCACTCAGAAGTCCAAAGTCGCGCGTGGTGTGCATCGGCGACGCCGCGCATCCCATGTCGCCGTTCAAAGGTCAAGGCGCGAATACATCGCTGTACGACGCCTGGGCGTTGGCCAAGTGGTTGACCAAGGCGCCACCACAGACGGCGTTGGCGTGCTTTTATCGCGAAATGGTTGCTCGAGCCTTTGTCAAGGTGCGTGCGTCTCGCGAGGCGTGCGAGTTCTTCCACAATCCTGATATTTTGAATAACCAAGCGCCTGAGTTCGCCGGGGTGGATCCAACGAAGATTCAGCTCGTGCTTTCGACGCTGAATCAGCGCGGCGTGACCGCAGCGCTCGCGGGGGATTTAGAATCCGCTGTACGCGACATCGTATTCGAGCTCGACGCCGCAGAGGTTATCAAGCCGTACGAGGTGAAGAAGAAGCTCCTCGATGATGAACAACGGTCGCTCACGACGTGCTCAGAGTCGGACGTGAGCGAAATCACGCAAGCCATGATTGATATGGCGATGGAACCTCCGCCCCCGGCTTCGGCAACGTTGAGCGAGTGCGTGGTGAGAGCCGTCGAGCGGGCGCTCGAAAAGAATGACGAACCACCGCTGACAGACAAAGAGCGTCATATGGTTAGAGCTTTACGTCCACAAACCGCCGGCCGTCGTCCTGGAAATGACTACTCTTCTTCCGCGCCGATACGTTTGCTCATGGCGCGAGGCGGAACAGCCGATGTTATGGATGGGCGCGAGGCTCGTTTCGCCAGACGCGTCGCCGACGCCCTGGATGAACAAAAGCTCGACAGAGGCGACAACGTCGAAGATTACTTTATTCGTGCCAAACCCATGGCCAATGGTTCGCTCTGGTTGACGAGTAAAAGTTATGACATGGGTAAAACAGCCATCGGTTTGATGCAATGCGGTGGGTGCTTCAAGTACTACGCCGTACACGGCGGCGGATTACGGCAACACTTCCAAAGCGGCGGCGACGGACCAGATTGCGCCGCGGCGGCGGTGGACGCCATGGAGTGCGAAAACACTGAGTTTGAATCGAGCTCATGGCGCGGCTCGCAAGGGGGCAAGCCCAAGGCTTGGCGCCCGCGCGAAGGTCGCAAGGTGTTGTCGCCTGGCATGGATGCCGCGTCCCGAGGCGACGTCGAAGGCATGCGCCGCGCCATAGCTGACGAAGGTTGGGACCCAATCACGGATATCGACTTGTTCGGAAGTAACGCCTTAATGTGGGCCGCAGGTGGTGGATTCGTGCGCGCGTGCGACTTTCTCGTAAACGACGTGGGCATGGATGTAAACGCCACCAGCCGCAAAGATGGCCGCGTGCCTCTGCATTGGGCGGCGCGCAACGGCGCGCTCAAAGCGTGCGCATGGCTCATCGACCACGGCGCCGATCCATCGCGCGCGTCGTACGATGGTGATTTTCCATTTCATTTAGCGATTTGGAAGAATCATCGAGACGTCGCGGAGTGGTTTGCCGCCCATCCCGGGTTCGACGTCAACACCACGAACCGATGGGGGTGCAACGCCGTGCTTTGGGCGTGCACGTCGGAAGCGACTTCGGATGAAACGTTGCGCATGGTGAAATGGTTGTGCGATGACTTGGGCGTGAGTTATTCCGTGGTCAACGTCAATGGGCATTCAGCGTTGCACAAGTGTGCAATTTATGGGCATGGGTGCGTCATTGATTACTTTTTGACCAAGATTTCGTACGAGGACAGACCCAAATACATAGCGCCGGATGACCGCAACCAAGCGCCGAGCGAATTGGCTCGCGTGAATGGATTCCTGGAACTCGAAGAGAAACTTAGGCACTTTGAGGATAAGACGATGCGCCTGCCGGTGGTTGTCGACGAGTGAGTTTTTTTTTGTGTTGTTGGGATGGATTGATTAGAAGTATTTATTTTAGATGGATCACCGACGTGTTGAAATTATTTAATTTATTACGTAGCAAATATTACTTACACGACGAGGACGACGTTAACTGTCCTGCGCCTTTTCTTTGAGCGCGTCCAACTGCGCCTTCTCGGCAGCCTTCTCGCGCTCATCCTCGAGGGCGACGAGACGCCGAATGCGCTCGAGCTCATCTTTAATTTCTTCGTCTTGCGACTTTTCAACCCACTTTTCAACAAGCCTGATGGATCGTTCACTCTGTTCGTCGTCTTCTTTCTTTGTTTCCTCGGCGGCGCCACTTGTGACGGCGGCGTGCGTCTCAATATTTTCCGATGTTACCGGCACCGCGACGGTTTCGTCTTCTTCTTCAATGATGATTTCGCTCGCGCGCTCCGCCGCTGTCTTCTTGCGCTCGCTCGAGTCTTCCTGACTCGTGATCAAGTCATCCAAACTGCGCGCGCGCTTGCTCGACGCACGCGCGTCAGCTTCAGCAGCGACTTGAGCAGCCGCAGAAGCACTAGCGCTGTTATCCACCTTGCTCGGTACGCCTTCAACGTTCAACTTGGCCAAGTGCGTCACTAACGTGTCCCGCTCGACGACGAGCTCGCTCACCATAATCCTCAAGTAATACGCGTAGCCAATGACGAGGTAAAACGCTATGGCGGTGTAGGAGAACAAATCTGAGAGTCCCGGAATAGAACTAAACGCCGAAGACGCAAACGTACCGAGTCGCGACTTGTGTTTCGGCGAGTACGCGGGCAAGCCGATTTGGTAGCGACAGGCATTGGCGACTTCGACAGTTTCTTGCAATGACTTTTGTGCGCTTTGTAAACCGCTCGAGTACTCGCTGACTTGAAGTTTGAGCGTCAAAGCGAGTTTTTCGCAAGTATCGGCGCGCGCGATGCACACGTCGCGCGCTTTGCTCAACTTCATCGCTTGCGAAGACACGGTTTCGCAATACGTCGCACGCGTCGTCATCTTGTCAAGCGCCTCGGCGATTTGAAGCTTGTCCATGGCTAACGACCCGAGCTTGTGCAGCCGACCTTCGGCTAACTTTTGCGCGCTTTGTGCGGATGCCATTTCGGCTTGCGCGGCGCTCAACTTGACCTCCAACTCGCTAATGCGCACGACGGAATCTGAAACTTTAGCCTCTGCCGAAGCGATGGCGGCGTTTTGCGACGCGTCAGGGACGCCGCCGCCGAACGTGCGACACGCCTCGAGTTCGCGCCGCTGCGCCGCCGACGCGCGGGCCAAAATAGTCACGTTACGTTGCGCTTCATTTAGCGCCGCAATAGACGACCCATCGGTGGATAAAGAAAATCCAAAGATCATGCCTAAAATCGTGACGGATCCAACCAGCGCCACGCCGAGGATGAGAAACACGACCACCATGGACAGCGACGTCGTCGTGGAGGATGTTTCTTGAGAGGACGTGGTTATCGACGTGGGAATGACCTCAACCACAGATGGAGTCGATGGAGTGGTCGATGGGGCCGATGCACTCGCGGTCGTGACTGCGGTCGGCGCATGAGGAGCGGCGACCGCCGTTGCGTCTGCTTCTGCCTCTGTCGTTGACGTCCCCGCTTGCTTGGCGACGATTTTACGTCTACGAACCACGGCTTTTTGCTTGGGTGCGGTCGGGAGTTCTCCAGGCACGGTCGCACCGGGCACTTGCGCGCCTCCACTCGTCGTCTTTGTCGTCATCGTCGTGGTGGTCGTCGTCGAGGTTGACGCTGAGATTGTCGTATCCACCGAGCGCTCGTCTTCGTCTTCGTCAGTGTCAGCCGAAGGGTTCGACTCAATCACCTTGACCACTGGCGACGACGGCGCGTTGGCATGCGTCCACAAGCGTGACTTCATATCATCCACTGACGTCGTCGTTCGCGTCTCTCTGCGATACCGTCGCACCGCCGAAGACGAACCAGATTCTGAGACCGCCCGCGCCGGCGTCTTCGTCTCCTCCGTCGTCATCTTTACCGGTCGCGTCGCCCGCCCTTCGATCGCCACATCCAACCACGCCCGTAAAAACTTCTTTGCACGCATAATCAAATACGCTCGTATCACATCCCGCCGCTGCGTGCGCTGAAACCGAACCCTCGCCTTCCACGCCCGCGTCGCCGCGCTCAACCGCGCGTTCGCCACCCTCGCCTTGGCCCGATCGCACAAAAGCTCCCGTCGTTTCATCGCAAACTTCACCGAGTGCGCCCAGGCGATAAATACTTTCGCCTTGGTCCGTCGCGTGCGATCGCGCCACATCGCCTCCGCGTGCGCGCCGATCGCGCGCTGTTTCTCGCACGCGTGCGCCCAGCCGCGCCACGCCAAGCGCAGCGTCATGGCGGCGTCCATCGCGTCCGTCGCGTCGCCCGGCGCATCGTGCGGCGGCGACGACATCGTGCACGTGCGTGTACGACCGTGCACCGGCGCGCAGCGCGCACTGCGGCGCGCACGCACGCGCGAATGCGTTCGCACATCCAATGCGCCAACGACAACACCCATGGACGACGACGGTCGACCGGGACTGCGCTCAACATGGCTGGTCCAGAATTACGTAGTATGTACATTAAAGGTACTATTATTTATTTTGTGTACATGTTTTTACCACCATGTGTATACAAAAATCAAAAAGTCTTTTCATGTTTTTATGTTTGTAGTCTTGCCCTCACCTGAACGATGTGGAAACCAGTCCCCGTCAGTACGCGTTCGTCGGTGCATCGTACGTGCCGTACGCCACGTATCACCGAGGCGCGTCATCACAGTCGAACACATTGGACGTACCGTGGTTTGAACACGGGGCCTCACCCTTACGAAGGGCGCGCTCTACCAACTGAGCTATGAAGGCGTATATGACACAGAGTATGTGTTATGAGATTCGGAGGTGGTTTATCTTTTCCCCAGGGCGTGGCAACGGTTCCCTGTGAAAAGTTACGGGTATTTATTTATGATGGATGGATGGATGGATGGAATGATGCTTCGCGAACGCGTCGTCGTACGTGCGCGACGCGCACGACGGATGCGGATGCGGATGCGAGCGCACGACGCATCACGACACCACGCACGCGCGCACACGCAAATATAATACACGTACTCGAGTACTCACTACACATGTTTTTGACTCATTATTACATCTCTGCGCTCGCGCGCGCTCGCGCGCATCTCACGCCGCGCACACGCCGCCGCCGCGCTCTGTCTCTCTACGCCTCGCCGCCCGCGCCTCGCTGCGGCTTCAACGCCCGCACCACCGCCGCCGCGCTCGGCGGCGCCCGCACCACCGCCGGCTCGCCCGCGAACGCATCGCGCGGCACCACGAGCGGCAGCGCCAACCCCAGGGCGCCAATCATGCACGACCACATCACCACCGGCTCGCGGTGCATCGCGCGGTAGAACCACCCGCCGCCGTTGGACATCGGTGGAACGATGTCGCGCGATCGGTGAAGTGAATCGATCGCGTCGTCGTGCAATGCCGCGTCGTCGCGGTCGCGCGATCGGCTCGGCGGTCGCGCGACATCATCATGTGCGCATCATGCGACGTGACGCCACCAATGTATGACACACCCCACCGCGCCGCACCCACGAGGGATGGCGCGCCGTCGCATCCGCCTCTCGTGCACACGTTCGTTTGCTCTCTCACCCGGCTAAGGCAGGATCGTTATCCTCGGCTTCGAATACACAGAACACACACACACTACGATACAATGAAATACGTCGCCGCCTACCTCTTGGTGCGTGCACACGATGCGCGAACGCGATGATGGGCGCGCGGGCGATGGGGATCCCGATGTGAAGCGCGCGCGTGCGGACGCGGGCGCGGGCGCGGTTGGGGGCGCGTGCGCGGTGGTGGTGACGATCGCGCGCGATGATGGTGGATGTTTTTGTATGCTCCGTGTCGACGGGTGATGCGGTGGCGGTCGAGGGCGCGTGCGGTGGTGGAGGGCGACGATCGCGCGGTCGCGGTTGGGGTCGATCGCGCTAGGGCTTTCGTCGCGGGTGATGATGATGGTGACTGACGGCGTGTGTGTTGTGTGATGACGTAGGCGCAACTTGCGGGCAAGGAATCCCCTTCTGCTGCTGATGTTAAGGCTGTCCTCGCGGGTGGTACGTCTCGTTCGCGATGCGATTTTGGATGCGATGACCGCGACGACGCGATGACGGTTTTGAACGCGCGCGACGACGGGATGCGTGCGCTACTAAACAAACGCGTCTATACTGACTCTGCCCTTTGTATTTTTCATTAATGTAACAGCCGCCGCTGAAGTCGATGACTCCAAGCTCAGCGCGTTCATGGCGGAAATTGAAGGCAAGGATGTTGCCGAATTGATTGCCGAAGGCAACAAGAAGCTCGCCTCTGTGCCGTCTGGCGGCGCGGGTCCGGCGGCCGCCGGCGGCGCCGCCGGTGGTGGTGCCGCCGCCGCTGCCGCGGCTCCGGAGGAGGAAGAGGAAGAGGAAGCCGACATGGACTTTGATCTCTTCGATTAATCTTCTTCTTGGCTCCGCCTTTCATCCAAGTTGACGTAGATAGACAGATTCAGTAGTCTTTTGACATGACGACAACACACAAAAAATCATTGCCAAATCTTCAGAACGCGCCTCGTCCTCTTTAACAACATGTCGACGCCGCCGACACCAACGCCACCACCATTGACGTTTCAAACGTTTCTGGAGAAGATGCGGCAACAAAGCGCCGGGTCGTTGGTGCGAGAAGTGAAAACGTTCATCGCGTCCATCGCCGACGCCGATGACGCCGACGCGCGCGCGTCTCGAGGAGGCGCGCAGAAACACGGCGTCGCCGTGCAAGCATTCTTAGCGCGCATCGAGGCATCGTTTGCGACGCATCCAGCGTGGAAAGGGAGCACGCCCGCTGAGCTCGACGCATCCGGGGAAGGTTTGGAAAAGTACATCATGACCAAGCTCTACACCAAGACGTTTGGGCGCGGCGCTCGAGACGCCGAGCGCGATGCCGCGTTGCACGCTCGCATCGCCGCCTTGCGCACGTTCATAGAAGCGAAACACCTAGATATCGCTGAGACGTCTCACGCCGCCGCGAGCTGGGCGCTCGCTGAGAGTGAGCTCGGAAAGATTAATCAATTCAAAGCGCCTCGGGACAAGTTGGTGTGCGTGTTGAATACGTGTCGAATTATCAACAACACGCTCACCACGAGACAAGGCTCGGATGGTGGTGCGGATGATTTTTTACCCGTGCTTATTTACGTCGTGTTGCGCGCGAACCCGCCGCAGTTGGAAAGCAACGTGCAATACATTACGCGCTTTCGCGCCGAGTCGCGCTTGGTGTCCGAGGCGGCGTACTTTTTTACGAATTTAATCAGCGCAGTGCAATTCTTGGGGCAAGCCACCGCGGCGGGATTCACGGGCATCGATCAAGAGATGTTTGATGGCGTCCTGCGCGAGGCTGGGGTTTTAGAACCCATAGATTTTAGCAGCAGCAGCAGCAGTACTAGTAGTAGCGAGGACGAGGCAGAGGACGAGGCTGACACCAAAGAAGAACCGCGCACGCCGCCGCAAACGATATCCGTCGAGGAAATGAGCGCGGCGTTAGACGCTTTAGGAAAACATACGAGCAGCAGCGGCACGAGCAGCAACACCAAGACAGCTGCACAGCCGTATACGCCGCAACCGCTGACGTCTCGCGCCGACGCGACGCCGACGCGTCGCTCGAGTCGGCGCGTGCCGTGGCGCACGACGGAGGACATCGAAGCCGAGGGTGCCACTGCACTCACCGCCCTCGACGTCGCGGGTAATTTATCCCTTCCAGAGTACAAGTTCTTGTACGCAAAGGTTGAAGATTTGACCGTGGGCGATGTCGCCGCGTTGCTTCACGATTATAAAGGCGTGGCGTTGCAATACGAGTCGCTCAGTCGGGGCGCGGCCAAGGTGCTCGCCGCGATTCACAACGATGACGACGACGAAAACGACTGTGAGCTGTAATTGTAATAATAAAAACGAAGAAGAACGTTTATTATCGCAGTTGTGAATGAAAATACATATTACATCTTCTTGCGCGCGGCTGCTGCTGCGGCGTGTTTAATCCGATGATGCGTCTGACGACTTGGGCAGCCACACGCTCGCGGCGACGCCGCCCCCGAGCATGGTTGCCACGACCGCTAACGACGCATCAGTAGGGACGTGAAACCCACCGAATTCAGCCACCATTTTCACACCGATAAACCCGAGCACGAGCGCTACGGCGGTTTGCAAATACTCCAACTCCCCGACGGCTTTCGACACCAACCCGTACAGTTGCCGCAAGCTGAGAATGGCAAACATATTGGACGTGTATACGATAAACGGATCTTTCGTCACTCCGAACACGGCCGGGATGGAATCCACGGCGAACACTACGTCGCTAACCTCTATCACAGCGAGCACCAATAATAACGGCGTCGCCATCTTTACCCCGTCGACAACTGTCCAAAAGTTGTCGCCGACGTATTCGTTGGAAACCGGGATTAAATTTGAACAAAACTTTACGATGGCATTCTCACCCATGTCCTCATCCTCTTCCTCATCACCTTCCGCGAGTAATTTGTAAGAGCTAAAAATCAAAATCCCCGCAAACACCAACAAAATCGGTTCAAAGTGTTCGATGATTTCCACCCCGGCGCCAATCATAAGCGCTCGCATCACGACGGCGCCCCAGATACCGTAGTTCAACACCCTATTCTGTCGCGCCACTGGAACCTTGAAATAATCAAACACCAGGACGAACACAAATAAGTTATCCACGCTCAAACTTTGCTCTAATAAATATCCCGCAAAATACTCGCTCGCCTTATCCGCGCCTTGCGTGGCGCCGACGAAAGCCCCAAACGCGCACGCCGCGCCCACGCAAGCTGCCACCGCCTTGACCTCATTCTCTTGTTTCTGCTCGAGTTCATCGATGGACATGCCAGTTACAAGTTCAAGTTCATCATCTGACGCCCGAGGATCGAGCATTCCGCGCGCCTTGACCGATGCCCGCCCGGTGCTCTGCTCTGACGCCTCTCGCGAGTAATCCAATCCTCGGCAAATCCCGCGCATCCCCGTCGCGCGCGCGCACGACGCCGCCACCGCGCGGCTCGAACGCACCCCACCACTCGTCATCGTCGCGGTGGTCACCACCGCACCGCGAATCACCTTTCGTGGTCCGCGTGCGCGCGACGAATCCGATGATCGCCAGTGTCCCACGTCATCATCATGATTGTTCGTAGCCCTGAACGCGGTACGCGCGGGGACGACGACGACGGCGACCATGGGTGGATGGATTACCCCGCAAGCGTGTCCTACGTGACGTCCGCGACGGGGGCGATCGCGCGCGTTCGCGTCGACGTGTGACGGGCGATCGTTTCTTTTCGTTCATGGGTGTGCGTCCTTTGGGAGACACAAAAAATTGAGCTCGCGTGTGTTTGTGATTACAATGACGACGAATCTGCGCGACGTGACGATAAGAAATGATGCACGAGAATACCAGCGGCGACGGAGACGTTCAATGAATCCACGCCCGGGGCTTTACGCTGCGCGGCGGGGATTTTAACCAATCGATTGCACGCCCGTCGGACGTTTGTCCGCAAACCGGCGCCTTCGTTGCCCATGACTAACAATGTGGGTTGCGAAACGCGAACGAAATCGTGTACGTCTTCAGCGCGCGCCTCGGCGCTGGCACCGACAACGTCCCATCCTTCATCCCGAGCTTTGGCGAGGAATCGATGCATGACACCGGTTTGATGGACGACTTGCGCCTCCATCGCGCCCGCGCTCGCTTTGGATGTCGTGGCGTTGAACGGGGCGCTGTTTTTGGCGCAACAAATCACGCCATCAACGCCTAGAAAATGTGCGCTGCGAAGCATGGCGCCCAAATTCTGTGGGTCCACGATTTCATCGAGCGCCAACCACACCGGGGGCAAACCTTGCCCGTCCCAACGCGGCAAATCATCGAGCAAAGGCACGTCGAGCGCCTCGGCGTCGAGCACCACGCCCTGATGCGGCTTGTTGTCGCACAACATGTTTAAATCATGCTTACTCGCGTATTTCACCTCTATCTTAAGCTCCTGCGCCAAGCGTAAGACTTCAGCATCCGCGCCAGCGCCACCATCGCCATCTTGCACGTATAACGCGAACGATGTGCGGCGATTTTGTCGTAAAGCTTCGCGCACGGCGTTCGCCCCGTAGACAATTTCCCCAACCAACGACTCGGCGAGCGTCGGCCCTTTACCGAGTTCTTTTCGCATCGCCTTGCGGTCATAGCGCACAGTATCGCCACGGCCACGACGACGAGCGTCTTCTCGAGCCTGTGCGTCGTACCTCGCGCTCGCATCGCCGTATCCGTCGATGAATTCGTCGTCGTCGGCGGCGCGGGCGCGCGCGCGAGGCGGCGGCTTGGTGAACCCATTTTGTCTCGGTGACGACGATGACGACGGCGACGCGCGCGCGGCGGCACGCGAAGATGACTGCGCGTATCGCGATGATTGTCGTCGTTCGCCGCTCTCGTCGTTATCATCGTCGTCGTCGTTTAACCTCCACGACGCGTAGCAGCGCCTCGACCCATGATTCTGATGATGATGATTAAACTTCTTGCGCACGACGCGCGCGAACGCCCCCGAGTGTCTCACCACCGCGCGAAACATCACGCGTGCGGTTTGCTTTGCTTTGTGCGCGTGCGTGCGAGCGCGCGAGAGGCGTGAGATGCGGATGCGGTCGCGTCCCGAGCGGTGCGCTGTGGCGGCGCGTCACATCGAGGTGCGCCACCTCTCTCAAACACGACTCGACTCGCACGCGAGTGCTCGTCATGAGTCGAAGGTGCGTGTTGCGATGCGCGCGATGACGCGATGCGCGACGCGGCTGCGCGCCGTCGCCGCGGTGTCGGGAGATGTCATTGCGATGGATGATGATCTATGAGGGCGCGATGCGCTCAACGCCTATACGCGCGCGCCGCGTGGGTTCGCGCGCGCGTTCGCGCGCAGAGTTGATCATTCGCAATGTGCACGCGCGCGTTCGCGAGGCGCACGCCTCGGGGTGGTGTCGAGGGCGATGCGAGGCGCGGGTGACGCGTTTCGATCGCGCGCGCGCGCCGACGCGCGCGCCGACGAGGCTTTACGAGCGCGCGAGACTGACGATGTGCGCGACGCGTGACGACATACACAGGCCACCGAGTGGAAATCAAGATGGCTACGGGTCGAGCGGCGGGCGGGATCCGCGAGATCGACGGAGCGGACCTCCGCCGCACGCGCACCCGTATGGACGTCAAGGCGCTCCGGCGGCGTACGGCCAAGGCGCGCCCGCTCCCGCACAGACCGCGGCGGATTTGGCGAATTTGTTGCGACAAGTGAATGAAGCCATGGGTGGGGCGGTGGCGCAAGGCATGGTGGGGGCGCCGGTGGTGCAGCAGCATATGCAAGGGGGACAGTACGGTGGGCCTCCGGGACCTCCGGCGCAGCAGCCGCAGACGAATTCTAGAGGACCGACGCGCGTGATTTCAGGGGCTGATCCGCGCGCTCGGCGCACGGCGGCGGCAGGTGCGACAGCGAGTGCGATGGCACCGGCGCAAGGGCAAATGTTTGGCACTGGGCCTCCGTCGTACGGCGGGGCGCCACGCGGCGGGGCGCCGCCGCCGCCTCCAGCGATGGGGCAGCAGTACGGCGCGCCGCCTCTGCAGCAGTATGGCGCTCCACCGGCGCAATTTGGCGTCCCGCAACACTACGGCGGACCTCCCGGACCGCCTGGGCCACCGGTGCGCGGTCCAGGGTTGGGTGCCGCGAGCGGGCCGGGTTGGGACGGCGTAGGCGAACAGAGCGTCACAGAGTACATCATGTGTCCGAATGAGCACGCGGGTAAGGTTATCGGTCACGGTGGGGAAAAAATCAACGCTATTCAAACAGAATCAGGGGCGACGGTTAAAATCCAAAACCAGAGCGACGTCGGACCCGGGCAGCCGCGTAGGGTGACGATTACTGGACCGTCCGACCGCGTCGCCACGGCGTCTCGCATGGTGTACGCCATCATCGAGAGTACGACAAAGAGGGCGCCGACTTCGGCACCGCGACAAGAGACGAATAAAGCGGAGATTTTAGTGCCCGTGCAAGCGGCTGATTTTGGAAAAATTATCGGTCGTGGTGGAGAAACTATTCGTCGGTTGCAAGAGGAGAGTGGGGTGCGCATGCAAGTTGACCGTCCAAACTCGCAAGTCGTGATTTCTGGCGACCCGTCGGGGTGCGAGGTTGCGCGCACGCTCTTACAAGAAGTGATCGATGCAATCCCAGAGCCATCATCGGCGGGGACGACGACGGAGATTTCCGCCCAAGGGCAAGAGGGGCGGATCATCGGTAAGGGTGGGGAGAACATCAAATCCATGGCGGAGCAAACTGGGGCAAAGATAGTCATCGTGAAGGAAACGGGTATGGTGCGCATTTCCGGTAGTCCAGATAACGTGCAAGCGGCGATTGATACCGTCAACGCGTTCATTGAAACGCAATTGAATCCGGTACAGCGTCCAGGTGGTGGCGGCGGGGACTCTGAATACGTGCCGCAACACATCGGCGCGAGCGAACCCTCTTTGATCGAATACAAGCCGCTTTGGGAAACGCATCAAAGTCCCGAAGGCTACACTTATTACTACAACACCACCACAGGAGAGACGCAATGGGATGAACCCCCGGATTTCGATGGGAATCTCTAATCCTTTACGTCGCGTCTTTGTCGTTGACAAACTTGCGCGTTAGTTGCGCTCCTCGCTCATTTTGGCGTTGTAATCGCAAAATCATCGTAGGCTCACCTCAATCGAATATGACGCATACACATAACACGCCTCTTTATGCTCGCACGGCATCAATCGCGCCATTCGCGCGCATTTAAACAATCTATTTTATATAAAATCACCGTCAACAACTTTTCAACAGACACACCACACCAATTCCTCCTCACTCGTCCACTCCGTCCGGCGCGCGCCGCCAACGCGCGGTGCGCATGTCGCAATTGGCCATGACCGTTACGTGCGTCGTGTGTCGCGCATCGGGCGTCGATGCCTTCACGTCCTCCGACGATGGGTACTACGTCTGCGCGCGCTGTGGGACACAGAGCCAACACACCGCCGACGACTTCAACGCCACGCTCGACATCTCGCAAGACGGCGAAGGCTTACCCGGGGCGTCGATAGGCGCTGGTGGTTTACGTCGACGCGTGCTCAAGGCGCAGACGAAGGAAAAGGTGGTCAAGTCGAAGAAAAAGGATGAGCGAGTGAAGGATGCTAAGGCGTCGTGCGAGGCGTACGTGGCGAGCGCGCAAGCGTTATTAATCGCACAATGTGATGCGTTATCTCGCATGCCTGGGTGCGTGCGCAGTGGGGAGATGTTTGAAGTGACAGTGCGAGAGATTTGGTTTAGGTATATAGACGCGAGTGGGGTGCTTAGGGTTGATTTTGAGGATGAGCGCGAGATGTGGAGGCGCCGGCCGACCAAGGCGTTGCGCGTAAAAGACGACAACGTCGGAAAAGGTGGCGCAGAGGATGAGGATGATATGAGCGATGATGATGACGATAGTGATAACGACGATAGTGATGCTGATGGTTATGGCGATGGCGATGACGGTGTAAGTCGTCGTCGACGACGACGACGAAGGATGAGACAAAAGACGATGTCGACGTTGGCGTACTTGACACAACACGTACCCATGTACGCAACGTTAAGCGTGTTGTACGTTGCCGCAGCGAGGCATCGCGAAGCGATTTTACCGTTTGATTTGGCGAAAATGGCACTTGATGGGACGTTGCCGTATTTAAATGTATATGAGGTGATAAAATCAGCGTTGGGGGAGAGCGTCGTCGACGCTTTGCCTCGAGCGGATTGTTTCGTTCCACACGAGCGGCGGATACCGACGCCCATGATTGTCGTTTCTATGGCTGCGTACGTAGCAGCGAAAATCAAAGTAGAATTACCACCAGTCAATGCGCCGGCGCTCTTGTCACGCTATGTGCAGATGTTGAATTTGGATGAAGCTGTCGACGCCGCGGCGCAACGCATGTTGTCGTTGTATTTGCCGCCGACGTTGAAATACTTTCATTCTTCCGACTCTCGATGCGCGTACACGCCAGAATCGACAATTATGGCGTTACTTGTGCTGACGTTGAAGCTTATTTATGGATTAGACGGTCGTTCATCTACGGTCGAACGTACGCTGGAGCGCGTGAAAGTCAACAAGAATGGCGTAGGCCGCACCTCCATGAGAACGCTCCTCGCGGCGCCGCACTGCAAGCCAGTGGCGAATACTGGATGGACAACGTGGGCGCAAGCTACCAGTAAACTTGGCAAATTGACGTATCCGTGGACAACTGAAGACGCCCTCGCTCTGAGCGGTGAAGAGAAGGATGCGTACATACAATGGTGCAATCAAATTGTTTTCGCCGGCAGAACGCTGCCTTTTCCATTTGATCGGTTTGCAGAGAAGCTTCTCAATCAAGTTCCTAACGCGCGCAAACGTGGAAGCATGACACTAAAAGTGGCTCCACGACCCCCGCGCCCGTTTCAGACGCTTGAGGATCCAGTGTATAGCCCTCTGAAAGCCAAATGTGAGCTGATGAACATGTTTGAATCTCGTATAGTCGAGGCGACGGCGCTCGTGATACTTAAGGCCCGCACGCCTTCAGATTCATACGAAAACCACTTTTTCGCTTTCAAAAAGACGACAGAAGAAATGATTGAAGCTGTGATTGATCGAGTGAAACTCATCGCTACGCTGGAAATGAAGCGCGAGTTTGTCGCGCACCGCGTGGAGAAGAAGATGCGAGAGATGCGTTTTCAGTCCAATGAGATGTTGCTTTCTCTCGTCGGTGAAGTCGTCGATCGCACAAAAGCTGATGTGAATTACTTATCGCGTGTGCTTTTTGCGACTGGAAGTGGTGGGCCTAACAAGGCAAAACGCGTTGAGGTGTATCCAAAGACAAAGATGCTCGTGCGCGATTTTGCACTCGAACAAAAAAAGTCGATTGCAAAATCCTTCGCGGATGACAAAGAGCGCGCTAAATTGCTGGAAATCGTCGATGAAGTCCTACAAGACTTGCTCCGAGAACAGCGAACGCTCGATGTGTTGTTAAAACATGAACCAGAGTGGCAAGGTTTTGAAGTCGACGAAACGGTTGAGGATTTGAGCGCTCAACTTGAAAAGTTGTCAGTGCAGCGCGGCGCTGGGACATTCTTACAATGTGCACGCGATAAACCGCTCGCGCAGTTACCAGAAGAGTACGTTGAAATCGTACACGCTCTTTCACACGCTGTTTGGATTGAACCAGATAGTTTGCACGAAAATGTGCTCGAGTTGGAGCTACTTATGCTTAAAATTGAAGAAAATATTTCCTCTGAAATCGCATCCAGGTTGCATGAGGGTAAGAAGAAACGAACAAACATCACTCGTTGAGCGAACATGACGAATATTCGGCGTGAACGCTAGATAGATTTATAGACTAGCACATTTAGATATTAGATTGCAAATGGTAGCTATGAATGTTGTCCTCCCACGACGCCAACGCCTGCTTTCCAAGAACGAGAGCTTTCGAGTTTTGCGAGTTTGGATTGCGCTTTGAGCTTATCAACGTACGTTTGACTCTGACTCTTCACGCTCGATGCAGGTGCAGGAGGAGGTGTAAGAAAGCGGTCTCCATCGCTGTAATTGTCATCGCCGTCATCACGATTCGTTGCGGGTGAACGTTCATTCCACGCGCGCCGCCGGGATCCTGGCGTTGACTGCGAACGAGCAATACTCCGCGGCGTGCCCCCCATTGTCGCGTGTTCACTCACATCATCGGCATACACATCTGAACTTTCCGGAACTGGCGCTAAACCTAATCGAGAGAGCTTTTCCTCGGCGCTCATCTCGCCCATGGCTTTCAATAAATCTGAGCGCAGGATGGACGTAACGACTTTTGGCTCTTCTACGATATGTCTAGCGCTTTCCAAAGTTTTCCCATCTACGCGTGCTGTCTTCAATCCCTTGGGCTGAAGTATTGTCCCAGCACTAGAGCTTCGTTCGGAAAGCGCACTTTTTGAACGCTCCGCAGCCCATGAATTACCCTTCTCCTCCCACGGTTGCACGGCGATGACGCCGTTCTCAACGCGTTCATTCAAGTCGCTAATTTCTTGATTGACACGTTCGGCCGATACCCCAGCACGCTCTGCAACTGCAAAAAGACGATCAAGTTTACGCTCGTATGATGTTCGTTTTGGCGCGGTCCATCGCGTAGAATCCTTTTTCTTCCCTTCTTGTCTTACGTGGGACGTTTTCGTCGTGCGTTCGGCGTTTGACTTTTCCTTCGGCTCCAGTGCCCGTCGCTGATCTTCTCGTCTCGCCTCGCGGACTCGATTCTCTATAGACCGTTTCGGCTTTTCTTTCACTGGCGTCTCCTGTTCCTCTTCCTCGTCGCTTCTATTGTCTAATAATAACACATCTGGTTCCTCGCGAACCGACTGTAACCGCATGGAAGCCGGCCGCTCTCCGCCGCTCTGCACACGCTCTCGATCCACTCGTTCACCTTCGTACGTCCGACTCGCCGCGCGATACGCTGACATCGTGCTCGTCATCACAGGCTTCGCATGTCCCATAGACGGCAAAGTCGCCGCCAACGTGTCCCGCAACGCCCGCAACACCGCCGGGTCGACCCGCTCCTCGTCCTCATCCTCGTCTTCATCTTCCACCATCATCGGCGGTGGCGTCAATGCCGACGTCGATCGCAGCGCAGACTTTATCGGCATCTTCACATCTTCGCTCGCATCCCCATGGTCGTCATTATTATCGTCGACGACGACCGCGACGGGAGCCGCGACCGCGACCGTCTCATCGCCAAACGAGACTTGCTTCACCACGCGACGCGTCGCCTCGGCCTCCTCCTCTCTTCGCACGTCAGCGCCCTCATCAACAACATCATCATCATCATCACGCT
>Ga0181564_10000819_pt1 | contig 27551 bp, 24 predicted proteins | sample 011ome_24_FD_134512 | JGI IMG/M metagenome (GOLD analysis project Ga0181564, IMG submission 134512) | Coastal salt marsh microbial communities from the Groves Creek Marsh, Skidaway Island, Georgia - 011513CT metaG (megahit assembly) | ecosystem: Environmental > Aquatic > Marine > Intertidal... | reverse complement strand
TTGTACGAGGTAAATATTGGGGATGAAGAACTCACATCCTTTAGATTTTATAGACCTGATTTTACCTACACAGCCCTCCAAGGTAATGCCGTATTTCGCTGGGAATATAGCCCAGGGTCTACATTATTCTTTGTTTGGCAACAACAAAGGGATGGTGCTATGGGAAATGGACTAATGGATATTTCTAGAGATTTTGGTGATATGTTTGATCACAAGCCCACTAATATTTTTCTAATAAAGCTTAGCTATTGGTTTGGAGTGTAATCCAAGAGTTGTTATAACATTTTTAAGCGAAGAAGATGAGTCTTTGTTCGTATATTTATGTTGAATCCCAATTAGGGCATATTCTACTAAACTCAATAATCTAAATCTTTTGTTATGGATATTCAGTCACGAACTTATATAGAAAGTATACCAACAGTCGAAGCTGATTTTATGCAAAAGGTCTATTTGTGGATGACTTTTGCTTTAACTCTAACGGGCTTTGTAGCCTATCGTACCACCCAATCTGAGTTTTTGTTAGAACTAATATTTAGCTCTTCTTTTGGATTTATTGGGTTAATTCTGGCTGAACTAGCCTTAGTATTTTGGATTTCATCAGGCATTCAAAGAATGTCATCTAATATGGCAATAGGACTGTTTCTTTTATACTCAGTACTCAATGGAATGACACTTTCCGTGCTGTTAATAGCCTATACAGGGGCTTCTGTTGCTTCCACATTTTTTATAACAGCGGGTATGTTTGGGGCAATGAGTGTTTACGGCTATACCACCAAGCAAGATCTTTCAAGCTGGGGAAACCTCCTTTTTATGGCCCTGATTGGGCTTATTTTAGCAAGTGTTGTTAATATTTTCTTGCAGAGTTCTGGACTCTATTGGCTAATTAGTTATATAGGGGTTCTTGTCTTTGTTGGGCTCACAGCCTATGATACCCAAAAAATTAAGCAACTTGCCGCTCAGGTAATTGTGGAATCAGAAGAGGGCAGAAAAGTGGCTATTTTAGGGGCACTTACATTGTATTTAGATTTTATAAACATGTTCATTTTTATGCTCAGAATTTTGGGCAATAGGCGATAAATGGTAGAAGAAACATCGCAATTAACGACGGATTCGTCAATCGATAAGCCCCCTTCTGTTGAGAGGGTGCAAAAACAAGGTTTTTGGGATAGACTTGGCATAGGGCTTTCGTCGGTCTGCGCCATACATTGTTTATTGGTCCCAGTTTTCGTCTCACTTATACCATTATGGCCTGCCTTAGAGCATGTACATGAATTTACTCATTTGATATTCTTTTTGGCAATTGCGCCAACCGTAATATTATCCCTTAAACGACTACATGCCAATAGGTGGGTGAGTTTTTATTTGATTTCTGGTACGCTTATTATTTTTTTGGCATGGTTTTTTAATAACCAACTTGGTGAGTATGGCGAGGCAGGGGTTACTTTGGTTGGAAGTGTACTTCTTATTACGGGTCATTGGATTAACTACCGAGCAAAAGTGCTCTGCAAAATTTAATGACAAAGCCCTAGTATCATACTCTTAACACCAATATTTAGCATTCACAACTAAATGTCTTTCAATCTGTTTACACAGAGTTAAGCTTAGCTAAGTAGTTAGCAATCATTTCAGGTTTTTCAATGCTACTGAAAGATGGTATTGACGGTAAAAGGGTATGGGTACTGTTGATTTGTGGTTTTCCCAACAGTTCATTTGTCTTTGTTACTATCTCATTTGCTAAACCCCATGAAAGCGTAACCCCGGCCCCACCTAATCCATAAGCATGTATGTGAGGCAGATCCCTAGAGGAATCCACTTTAAAACAAAGCGATGAATTAGGTCCTAAGTAACGGTATCCAAGTAACTGGGATTTAATTTGGGAAGCATCTATAGTCGCATTCGTGCTATGTTCAACTAGAATTTTGTTAAGTTCAAAAATAGCGGCATATGGCCAGTCTAGTTTGCTTTCTATAAAATTGTAGTTATTGAGTAGGTCATCACCTATCCACTCCCCATCAATTAAATGACCAGCAATTCGACTTCCACCAAGAATCATCGAACCGCTTCGTGGGTAACAGTATATATCTTGGGCTTTTCCATTCAACGTTCTGTATATCTTAGTTGGTGGGGTATAATTATATGAGAATAGCTCTCCCTCTGGATTACGTAGAGTTGGCCCTTTAGAAATTTCTAACAAGTGACCTTTAAGTAAACTAAGAGGTTTATTATGTATTTCTTCGAAACCGGAACCACAAGCTAGTATAGCTAATGAATATTCACTGGCGGGGAACTGATTATCTATCTGCGAAAGGTCAATGGATTCAATGACTAGAGAAATTTCAAGAGTGGTAAACGTACTTAGTAAATACTTCCAATATATAGGCCAGTCAACGAAAAACATGGAGGATTTCCATGCTCGTGATAAAGGATTATTGGGGAGATGAGGAATGAAATAACGACCTGTCACAGGTATCTCAGTATAGTTTGGCAGCCACGGTAAATAGGTGGGATTACTCTGGAGTACTTCAGAAAATACTTCGTAGTGAATTTGGCGATGAATACCTGGGAAATTATGCTCAAATAATTGATGATAAAATAGAGTTGAGCTTAGGAAAAGTTTTTTTGCAGTAGGGCTTTTAATGGAATGAGGAAGAATAGAAGCTGCGGGGAAAGAACTGGCAAAAAACGGGTTCTTATGATTAATTTCGGGGTGTTCACGAGAAAATACTTCTACGTTGTACCCTGACAAACGAAGAAGAATTGCCGTCGTTAGTCCAGATACTCCAGCCCCAACTATAGCAATTTTTTTTAAACTCATACCTAAAATTACCTTATTTTATTCATTACTCATTAACATCGAAGTTACTATTTCAGACAATATTATGTCAGACAACACAACACTAGGTAATGCTGCGCTAGAAATTATCCTACCCGAAGTAGAGATTAATCTTTTTACCCCCAAAAACCCAACCACGGCAAAAATTGCTGAGAATTATATTTGTACAGACGATTCTAGCCCTAATGTTATCCGCCATATCACCATTGATCTTTCAGGCTCAGGCCTAGATGGAGTATTTAGATCAGGGCAGTCTATAGGCATACTACCGCCCGGAGAAAACGAAAAAGGTAAACCACATAAACTAAGGTTGTATTCGGTTTCTTCACCATCAAAAGGAGAGAAGGGCCAGTCACATCTTGTTTCCACTACCGTCAAAAGAGCTAATGAAGAAGTAGACGGAGTGTTCTATACAGGGGTATGCTCGAATTATTTGTCCAATTTGAAGCCTGGGGATTCACTTAAGATCACAGGCCCTAGTGGAAAACGCTATTTGTTGCCTGAAAATTCTGAAGAGTTTAACTACGTATTTTTTGCGACAGGTACGGGCGTGGCCCCCTTCAGGGGCATGATCATGGAGTTAATTGAAGCGGGACATAAAGGGCAAATTGTGTTGGTATTTGGATGTTCATACCGTACCGATCTGCTTTACAAAGAATATTTCGAAGGCTTAGATGATGCACATCCGAATTTCCATTATCTGACCATGATTTCTCGAGAAGATCGACGTGAAAATGGGTCGAAAAAATACGTTCAAACAGCTATTGAAGATTATTCTGAGTTATTGTCGCCTATTTTAGGTGCGAATAACACCTTGGTCTACTTATGTGGGATGAAGGGTATGCAAACCGGCATTTACGAACAATTAGCTAAGCAAGGTTTCTTAGATTACTTAAGTCTGCGTGGTGATTTAGCGGATAAAAATCCAGCGGAATGGACGTGGGAAGAGCTAAAAACTCAGGTCAAACCATCCGAAAGGACCTTTGAGGAAGTATATTAGAGTGTTATTTCCCAGTTTGGCTCACTCCGCCTGAAACAATAAGTCGCATGGCTTGTGAAGGATCCATGTCCATGGGATAGACTCTATTTGCTTCAACCAGAAAGAGATTTCCGGAAAAGTTGTAGGAATGAGGGCAGTAAACGGCGGTTAATTCAAAGGAGTCGACTTTGAAATGTTCTTGGGTAATGAATCCGATGCGGTAGGGTCCGTCGGCGCTTAGTTGAACGAGTACAGGCCGGTCGAATTTTTTCTTTTCGCCCACAAAAGCTTCGGTTAAATCTTTGAGGGAATGATATATGATACTGATGATGGGTGTTTTTGTCAGTATTTTTTCGACGAATTGGATAATGGGTTTGGTTAGGGTGATAGAAAAAACCAGCCCTATGGCAACAATGATGGCAAATGAGAGCAGCAGTCCTAGGCCTGGGATGGATTGAGCCCAATCCCCTGGTATCCAGCTAGAGCTGAGTGTATTGAGCCATTCAATAGAGACCCCGGTAACAAAAAAGGTAGCACCTAATGGAAAAACTACGAGTAGGCCTCGAAAGAAATAATTAAACAAAGATTTCATAGTAGTGTGGGCTTGGTTGTGGGTATTACGTTAATATAGCCAAATGTAGGCGAATTAAGCAGGGATTCAGCTATGTGTCTGATAGGTATTTTTTCTATCTTCCTGCTTTAATAAGCATGATATTTGTATGAATGAAATTGTTTTAAGAAATCATATAAATGATCCAGACCTAACTCACACATAAATCGAATGGCTTTTAAGACTTCCTCTCAAATACGGCAAGAATTTTTAGATTTTTTTGGGGCTAAAAATCATGCTATAGTATCTAGTTCACCAGTTGTTCCAGCGGATGACCCAACATTGTTGTTTACAAACGCAGGAATGAATCAATTTAAGCCCCTTTTTTTAGGTGAGCAAAAAACCTTGTCTTTTGAGGGCAAGGAATGGATGCGAGCAGCTAATACCCAGAAATGTATCCGAGTTAGTGGTAAACATAATGATTTAGAAGAGGTAGGGCATGACACCTATCATCATACGTTGTTTGAAATGTTGGGTAACTGGTCATTTGGAGATTATTTCAAGGAAGAGGCCATTGCATGGGCTTGGGAGCTATTGGTAGATCGCTGGGAGTTGGATCCTTCTCGTCTTTATGCAACAGTTTTTGGTGGAGATCAAGAAGATGGTTTAGACGTTGATCAGGAAGCCATTGATTTGTGGAAAAGTCAAACCAATATTGATCACACGCATATTCTTAAATGCGGAAAAAAGGATAACTTCTGGGAAATGGGTGAGACTGGGCCTTGCGGACCTTGTTCGGAAATCCACATTGATTTGCGATCAGAACAGGAGCGCGCAGAATTGGATGGGGCTAGTTTGGTGAACAAAGATGATCCAAGAGTTATGGAGATTTGGAACCTCGTCTTTATACAATTTAACAGGTTAAAATCAGGTGAGTTACAAACGCTTCCTGCTAAACATGTAGATACTGGTATGGGTTTTGAGCGAATTTGTGCGGTTATGCAAGCCAAAACCTCGAATTACGATTCAGACGTATTTAGTCCACTAATTCAGGCTATTTCCAATCGTGCAGGCATAAGCTATGGAGATGATGAATATACCGATATTGCTGTTCGAGTAATTGCCGATCACATTCGTGCCGTCGCATTTAGCGTGGCCGATGGGGCATCTCCTTCGAATGATGGAAGGGGGTATGTGGTGCGTAGGATATTGAGGCGAGCCATACGATATGCATGGGATCGGTTGGGTATTAAAGAGCCCTTTCTGTTTGAATTGGTACAGGTGTTGGGGAATCAATTTTCAGAAGTCTTCCCTGAGCTTATAGCCCAACAGGCCTATGTAGAAAAGGTGGTGCACTCTGAAGAAAAAAGTTTTATTAGAACCTTAGGGCAGGGTATCGCATTATTTGAACAAATGACAGAGCATAGCGAAGTGCTCGCTGGAGAAGATGCATTTAAGCTGCATGACACCTATGGATTCCCTATTGATTTAACCCAGTTGATGGCAAGAGAGAAGGGATTACGGGTCGATGTGGCCGGGTTTGATGAGCGGATGAATGAGCAAAAGACTCGGGCTAGAGCGGCGGGAGCTTTTTCAGTTGATCATAACGAGAAAGGGCAGTGGAATTGGGTTGCGGGGAAAGAAACGCACTCCGAATTTGTAGGCTATGATCAGCTAAGTATTTCAACCAGTATTGTAGCTTATCGTGAAGTGGAAGATACTTTTCACTTATTGCTTGAAAAGAATCCCTTTTATGCTGAAGGTGGTGGACAGGTTAGTGATAAAGGACTATTGAAACAAGTATTGAAACCAGCGAATCAAAACAATGAAGCCGATCAAGAGTACGCGGTCATTGATGTTCAAAAAAGTCCTTATGGGTCGCTTTTGGTTGTGCGGCAACTTCCTGCCCTTGATCAACCGGTGGAAGCCACTGTGAATAGATTGTCTCGAGAGTATACCTGTGCTAATCATTCTGCTACTCATTTATTGCAAGCAGCGCTTATTAAGGTCTTAGGTCCGCATGTAGCTCAGAAAGGTTCATTAGTTAATCAGGACTATCTTCGTTTCGATTTTACTCATTTTGAAGCTATGACTAAGCAGCAGCTCTTAGATGTACAAGCCCTAGTTAATGAGAAGATAAGAGCGAGTATACCATTAGAAGAGGACAGGGAAATCCCTATTGAACAGGCAAAAGAGCGTGGAGCTAGAATGCTTTTTGGTGAAAAATATGGTGATAAAGTTCGTGTTATCACTTTTGATTCAGATTATTCGATGGAATTATGTGGTGGAACACATGTACACAATACCGGGGAAATTGGCTTCTTCAAAATAGTGCATGAAAGTTCAGTAGCAGCAGGTATTCGTAGAATTGAGGCACTAACGGCTTTTGGGGCTGAGCAGTGGGTCGTAGAGCAAGAAAGCAAGTTACAAACAGTAGCTAATCTATTAGGCACTTCCAATGAATTTGTGGAATCTATTGAGCGGTTGCAAGCCGATAAAAAAGAGTTAGAGCGCAAAGTTGAAGCCTTGGTTCAGGCTAAAGCTATTGCTAGTCAACAAACTCTTATGAACACGGCAGAACAATTGGATAACGGTATTAAATGGGTATGTGGCCATATTGAATCCTTTGATATGGATACTATTAAAAACATGGGGTACAGTATATTAAATGAATCACCTAAAATGACAGTTAGTACTGTATTTACGCATGACGAAGAATCGGGTAAAGTGTTTATACTGGCGACTGTTACTGAGGACCTCATTCAAACAGGATTGAAAGCAGGGGCTATTGTTGGAAAATTAGGACGAATAATTGGCGGCGGCGGTGGCGGTCAGCCTAGTTTAGCTACGGCTGGTGGATCAAAGCCGGAAGCGATACCTGAAGCAATAACGGCTGCAAAGAGCATGCTAACGGATTGATCGGGTGTTCTAGACCTGTCTATGATGTTCATTGATCTGATTAATTGCTCAGATTCATTGTCCTGCTTCGTCAGGTTTATTCTTCAGCTTAATTAAATTGGATGAACAATGGTCCTTTATTACTGCCACATAATTTGAAGAAAATTCGGTATATTACGAGACTAAAATTATCGTGATTACTTGAATGACCCATTGAGAGTGTCTTATTGAATGATATACCAGAAAAATTCAAAGACCTAGTAAATGGTAAATAACCAAATAGACATGATCAATATTGCGCCTTTAGGATTTTGCAAAGCGCGCAATAGAAACTTAAGCATCTACTTATTACTGTAAAACACAATAGTATGGCGAAAAAAGCAACATCTGATATCCGATTTGCTCCTACAGGTATGGAAAGCCCTGAAAAAGGTGGAGTTCAAAAAGGGGTAGATTTACCTGCAGCAACCAGAAAAAAGCATAAAAGCCTTGGTTTAACTGCCCAACAGCTCAAAGATATGTACCATCAAATGTATCTGCAGCGACGATTTGAGGAGCGGGCAATGCAACAATACCAAAAAGGTAAATTTGGTGGCTTTTTACACCTATACATAGGTCAAGAAGCTATATCTACCGGGACAGTGTTTGCATTAAATAACGATGATGATATCATAACTGCCTACAGAGATCATGGATGGGGTCTATGTCGTGGAATTAGTGCCAATGAAGGGATGGCAGAATTATTTGGTAAAGCTACCGGTTGCTCTGGAGGCAAGGGTGGCTCAATGCATTTTGCCAACGTAAAGGAACATTTTTGGGGTGGCTATGGAATTGTTGGTGGTCACATACCCATCGCAAGTGGACTTGCCTTTGCAAACAAATATAACGCTAATGGACGAATTTCAGCCTGTTTCTTTGGCGATGGAGCCGTTGATCAAGGTGCATTGCATGAGACCATGAATTTGGCTCAGTTATGGAAGCTTCCCACTATATTTGTGGTGGAAAATAACGGATATTCCATGGGGACAGCCGCTAAACGACACACTGTTGTAGAAATTGTTGATCGGGCGAAAGGCTATGGTATGAAATCGGCGGTGATCAATGGAATGGATGTATTCTCTGTGTACGAAAAAATGAAAGAAATTGCAGATGATGTACGTGAACATTCAGAACCTTGGTTTGTTGAAATTCGTACCTATCGATATCGAGGCCATTCTATGTCGGACCCTCAAAAATATAGAACCAAAGAAGAATTAGAGGAATACCAAAATATAGATCCTATTGAGCGACTAAAAACCTATTTAGTTGCTGAAAAAGTGTGTAAAGAGGCTGAAATTAGCTCAATAGAAGAGGGAGTTGAAGACGAAGTATTGGCAGCAGTTACCTTTGCTGATGAGTCTCCGTTCCCAGACCATTCCGAATTATATACCGACATGTTTGTCGAAGACAATCCTTATTTTCACGTTTAAAATTTATTACGATGGCAGTTTTACAATTTAGAGAAGCACTCAAACATGCAATAGATGAAGAAATGTCTCGTGATGAGCGAGTCTTTGTAATGGGTGAAGAAGTAGCTGAATATAATGGAGCATACAAAGTAACGGAAGGCCTGTTGGATAAATACGGGTATCGACGTGTCATTGATACTCCCATTTCGGAATTGGGTTTTGCTGGGCTTGGAGTAGGGGCCGCTATGAATGGTCTTAGACCAATCGTTGAATTTATGACCTTTAATTTTGCGGTACTTGCAGCAGATCAGATAATCAACCACGCAACGAAGGTGAAATACATGACGGGCGGCCAAGCCGATTGTCCTATTGTTTTTCGTGGCCCAAATGCCTCGGCTGGACAATTAGGAGCGACTCACTCGGTGGCCTATGATTCCATGTATGCCCAATTCCCTGGACTAAAAGTTATCTATGTTTCAGAGCCTAATGACGCAAAAGGACTTATGAAATCAGCCATTAGAGACGAAAATCCTGTTCTCTTTATGGAATCTGAGCAAATGTATGGATTAAAGGGCGAGGTTTCTGATGAAGAGGATTTCATCATCCCTATAGGAAAAGGAAAGATTAAACGAGAAGGTTCAGATGTTACTCTCGTTGCACACGGTAAGATGTATCACTTAGCGGTTCAAGCTGCAAATGAATTAGCTAAAGATGGAATTGAGTGTGAAATCATTGACCCTAGAACGGTCAAACCTCTTGATTTAGAGTTAATACTGCAATCAGTAAAAAAAACCAATCGATGTATTGTCATTGATGAAGCACATCCTTTTGCTGGATTTGCCGCTGAAATTGGATTCTTAATTCAACGAGAAGCATTTGATTATTTGGATGCACCGGTACTACGTGTATGTTTACCGGATGTAAACGCTCCATTTTCGAAGCCATTATTTGATGCATGGTTGCCAAGTCCAAAACAAATTATTGACGCCGTTAAACAGGTAAGCTACTAATATAAACACTGCAAAAAACTAAGCTATGGCTATTAAAATTGAAATGCCGAAACTCAGCGATACCATGGAAGAGGGGGTTATCGCTAAATGGAATGTGAATGAAGGTGATTCGGTATCAGCTGGGGATATTATCGCCGAAGTAGAGACCGATAAGGCAACTATGGACGTCGAAGTATTCGATGCTGGTACTATTTTGAAGATTGTACCAGGTGAAGGGGATGCGGTACCATTGGGTGGACTTATTGCTATCATTGGTGAAGTGGAAGAAGATATTTCATCTTTGTTAGATAATGATTCTAATTCAGCAACGACTGACTCTTCTCCTGTGGCTGAAGATGATAAAGTCAAGAATGCCGAAGAATCAATGACTGCTCCAACTGCCGTTGTAGCCTCATCTCAAGGGGATGGCCGAATTAAAGCAAGCCCTTTAGCCAAAAAAATTGCCGCAGATAAAGGAGTAGATTTAAACAGCATTGCTGGTTCTGGCCCTGAGGGAAGAATCGTTAAAAAGGATGTAGAAACGGCACAAAGCGCAACTTCAAGTACACTTACCCGACCTGGAGCTCCTGCGCCAATGGCTTCATCAAGAGCCAAGGGTTTCTCTTCATTAGCCTCACAGGAGGTCAAAGTTTCCCAAATGCGTAAAGTCATTGCGAAACGACTCTCAGAAAGTAAATTTACCAATCCGCATTTTTATGAGACCATAGATATTGATATGAAAGCGGCTATTGAAGCAAGAACGCAGCTCAAGGAAAAGTTGGATATTAAAATCAGCTTTAATGATATCGTGTTAAAGGCTTCAGCAGTGGCCCTTTCAAGGCACCAAGCGATCAATAGTTCTTGGATGGGGGATACGATAATTGAACATGGTGATGTACACATTGCAGTAGCAGTTGCCATTGATGAAGGTCTAATGACACCAGTACTTAGACACGTAGATCAAAAAGGACTCGTTCAAATTTCTTCAGAAACCCGTGAATTAGCAGGCTTGGCAAGAGATCGAAAGTTAGCTCCAGAGCAAATGGAGGGGAGTACTTTTACTATTAGTAACTTAGGTATGTTTGGAATAGAAGAATTCACCGCGATAATTAATCCTCCGAATGCATGTATTCTTGCCGTAGGTGCCATACGAGACGTTCCTGTTGTGGAAAATGGTGCGGTTGTGCCAGGTAAGAGAATGAAAGTTACCTTATCCAGTGATCACCGTATCGTAGATGGGGCTAAAGCTGCTGAATTCTTGAATACACTTCGCTCACTAATCGAAAATCCACTTTCGATGTTACTCTAAATTTCTATGCTTAAAGGTGTAATACTTGCAGGTGGGACGGGATCTCGTTTATATCCTTTAACCAAGGTAACTAACAAGCATTTGTTACCAGTTGGCAATAAACCGATGATTTTTCATCCAATTGAAAAACTTACCGGTCTTGGTATACAGGATATCTTGATTGTCACCGGCACTGAACATATGGGTGATGTGGTGAATTTATTGGGATCTGGTGCCGAGTATAATTGCCGGTTCACTTATAAGGTTCAGGATCAAGCAGGAGGAATTGCACAGGCTTTGGGACTAGCGGAGAACTTTGCAGGAAAGGATCCTATTGTGGTCATTCTGGGTGATAACATTTTTGAAGACGATCTCACTACGGCTGCTCGCACATATACAGGTAACGGCGCTATGATTTTGTTGAAACAGGTACCGGATCCACAACGATATGGAGTCGCCTTATTAGATGGTGATAAGGTCATAGAAATCCAAGAAAAACCAGAAAATCCACCAACATCCTTTGCAGTTACAGGTGTCTATTTTTATGATTCTAAGGTGTTTTCAGCCATACGAGATTTAAAGCCATCGAAAAGAGGCGAGTTAGAAATAACCGACGTAAATAACTATTACATCCGTCAAAATCAGATGAGTAGTGCCTTATTGGGAGGTTGGTGGACGGACGCCGGTACTCCAGAATCTTATCGGTTAGCTAATAAATTGACGATGGAATAATGAAGTTTTTGGTTACGGGCTCTGGTGGACAACTTGGTAATGGGTGGCAAAAGAGTCTAAAGGAACGTTCTAAGGATCATTTTGTAGCCCTTGATAGAGGGGGGCTAGATATATGTGATGCCGAGAGCATTGCTAAGGCACTCGATATGCATGCACCCGATGTATGTGTCAATACAGCTGCCTACACACAAGTCGATAAAGCAGAAACACAGACCGAGGAAGCTTATCTTGGGAATGTGTTAGGTCCTAAATTGTTGGCCGAAGCTTGTGCTGCAAGAGAGATTCAAATGGTGCACTACTCCACAGATTACGTTTTCTCGGGGAAGCTCACCGATAGGGAGATATTTGAAGAAGGGTATCCGGAAGATGCACCAACCGACCCTATCAACAGATATGGGGCAACTAAATTCGAAGGCGAGCAGGCTGTATTTGAAGCACTGCCTACAGCCTTAGTACTTCGTGTTTCATGGTTATGTGGATTGGATGGTAATAATTTTGTTAAGGCTATAATCAACAGAGCTAAGACCATAGGGCAACTTAGGGTGGTTAATGATCAGTTTGGGGTGCCTTGTTTTGTGCCAGATGTGGTGGAGCAAAGCCTGTTCTTAATTCATCATAAACAGTCTGGCTTATTTCACTTGGGAAGTGATGGATGTATTAGTTGGTACGATTTTGCTAAAAGAATTATGGAGGATGCCCAGGTTGACATTCCTATCGAGGCAGTTGACAGTTCTGCATTTCCAACAGTGGCCAAACGCCCTCATTTTTCTAAACTTGCCACTAAGAGGTTGAACGATTTGGGGATGCCAATCCACTCTTGGGAAATTGGATGTAAAACCTTAGTATCTGCTTTAAATGATGAGTAATCAGAAGGTATATGCAAATTCATGAAACTTCTTTACCGGGTGTTAAGCTTATAGAATTAAAAGCTTTTTCAGATGATCGCGGTTATTTTAAAGAAACCTTTCGAGGTACATGGGCTGCTGATTTAGGACTGGTTAATGCGTTTGTCCAAGATAATATTTCTCGATCTTATCAGGGTACGATCCGGGGGCTACACTACCAAAAAGAACGCCCCCAAGCCAAACTTGTACAGTGTATTAGCGGTCGCATTTTAGATGTTGCCGTTGATTTGCGAAAAAACTCCTCCACTTTTGGACAGTATTACTCGGTAGTTTTATCCGAAAAGAATCACAAACAGTTGTATATTCCAGAGGGATTTGCGCATGGATTTTCTGTCTTGTCAGATCAAGCGATTGTCCATTATAAGTGCTCCCGATATTATGATAAAGAATCCGAGCGTGGTATCCGCTGGGACGATCCTCTAATCCATATTGACTGGGAGATAAGCAAACCCATTTTGTCGGAAAAAGACCGATGTTTACCGCTTTTTTCATCACTTAAAGAAGAAGATATATTTTTATGAAATTAATAATAACGGGTGGAGCAGGATTTATTGGCTCTAATTTAATTCTCCATATTTTTGAAAAATATCCTGAGTGGACCATTTATAATATAGATAAACTCACCTATGCCTCGGATCGTAATTACTTGAATCCGATCAAGCATTCTGAGCGTTATCATTTCAAAAAGGTTGACCTCGTAGATCGACTTGCTGTACAAGAAGTAGTAAAGAGCTATCGTCCAAATGCTGTTATACATTTAGCCGCTGAATCGCATGTAGACAATTCAATTCATGGTCCGGAACCATTCATTCAGTCAAATGTGGTAGGGACCTTTAATATTCTAGAAGAGTGTAGACAACTTTGGATGCAAGAACCTGAAGAGTTTGCCGGCGCTCGATTTTTGCATGTATCAACTGATGAAGTGTATGGAGAACTAGAAGAGGATGGCTATTTTACTGAGCAGACTCCTTACGCTCCAAATTCTCCCTATTCCGCCTCTAAGGCAGCTAGTGATTTTATTGTTCGTTCGTATTTTCAAACCTACGGGATGAATGTAGTAACCACAAATTGTTCTAACAATTATGGGCCGCATCAACACGATGAAAAATTAATACCGACCGTTATTCGAAGTGCGATGCAGCTCAAAGAGATTCCTATCTATGGAAAAGGAGAAAATATCCGGGATTGGTTATTTGTTAAGGATCATTGTAGTGCTATAGAGGAAGTATTTTTGACCGGGAGAGCAGGTCAGACCTACAATATTGGGGGAAATAATGAATGGAAGAATATCGATTTGGTTCACAAGATATGTGAAATCTTAAATGAACACATAGACAAAGGGCCTGAGGGTGATTATAAAAATTTAATCTCTTTTGTTACCGACCGTCTAGGACACGATTTTCGTTATGCCATTGATGCATCGAAAATTAAAGATGAACTGGGCTGGGAACCTAATCCTGATTTCGATGGAATGTTAGAGGAGACAGTATTGTGGTATATTAATAAGTACAAGACTTTATTAAAAATCACCGAAACCTCGTAAACCTATAAACTATGTCCGAACGAAAGTATTGGTTGTGTAAATCAGAACCCGACAATTATAGTATTGAGGAATTAGAGGCTGATAAGGTAACACCATGGGATGGTGTTCGAAATTATGGGGCTCGAAATTACATGCGAGATGGGATGAATATTGGAGATTTATGTTTCTTTTATCATTCAAATCAAAAACCACCTGCTATTGTAGGAATTATGAAAGTGGTTACTAAGGCCTACCCGGACGCCTTACAATTCGACCCTGAATCGAAGTATTTTGATGAAAAAAGTTCCGAAGCGGAACCGCGTTGGATAAACGTAGATATGGAATTTATAGAGAAATTCACGCACCCTATAACTCGTGATCAATTAAAGGAAAAAGAAAGCTTAGCCTCAATGGAGCTGTTTCGTCTAGGTAGGTACTCCATCACCCAGGTAAGTAAGGAAGAGTGGGATACGATAGTGACTTTGAAGAACGGATCTTAGTGGTTATTTTAGGCCGATTACAAATTAAACAGCATGCCCATAAAAACTCAAGAACTACATCTCAGAACCAAAGGCGTACTTCCTATTCAAAAACTTAAATTATTAAGTGCTTCAGGAGTAATTGATAGTGACGACGCATACCCCATTCTAGACGATCAGTATCAACCGAACTCGATTGATCTACGCTTGGGCGAGGTAGCTTATCGCGTTCGCAGTAGTTTTTTACCTGAAAATGAAACCGTTAAACAAAAATTAGAACGCTTAGAGCAGTATCAGTTTTCACTTAAAGATGGGGCCGTACTTGAAGAGAACGCAGTTTATATAATCCCGTTATTGGAGCGATTAAACCTACCCAAGAGTCATTATGCGCCTAGTAATGGACCAAAACTTTCAGCTGATGGTTTAGAAAATGGAGATCCCATTCGACTATTTGCACAAGAAAACTTAAGCGCTAAGGCAAACCCTAAGAGTAGCACGGGCAGATTAGATGTATTCACTAGGGTGATCACGGACTACTCGCATCGGTTTGAAGAGATTACTCCTGGTTACCAAGGACCGTTGTATGTGGAGGTAGTTCCGAAATCTTTTCCCATCAAGGTTAAAACAGGACAGCGATTAAATCAACTTCGCATCAGACATGGCTTTGAAGTACTTTCGGATCAGGATTTGTTACGAATACATGATCAAGAGCCTATTCTTTTTGATGACACTGGTTCGCCCATGCCTATAGAAACATTAAAAGTGAATAAAGGTTTGTTCATGAGTGTTCATTTGAAGGGCAAAGAAGGACAGATAATTGGATATAAAGCAAAAAAACACAGTAATTATATAGATTTTGAAAAAATCGGTCACTATGCTGTAAGTGAATTCTGGGAACCTATTTTGGCAGGTGCCGATTCTATGGTGATCTTAGAACCGGAGAGTTTTTACATATTTGCTTCTAAAGAACGAATACGAGTACCAGCTAAATTAGCTTGTGAAATGATGGCTTATGACACAGGATCAGGGGAGTTGAGGACACATTACGCAGGTTTTTTTGATAGTGGCTTTGGTGGTACCGTAGTAGACGCTGGTGCCAGAGCGGTACTAGAAGTTCGATCACATGATGTTCCATTTTTAATAGAAGATGGGCAAACCCTTTTTAGTATGCAGTTTGAACCTAATTCAGAACAACCTGATACCATGTATGGCCGTGAGATCAAGAGTAATTATCAGGGACAAGATTTAAAATTAGGAAAACATTTTAAGGACTCATGAACGTACAATTCTACGTTCATCCATCCCAGATAGAATCCAATAAGGTGAGGCTGCAGGGTTCTGAATGTATTCATGCTACCCAAGTTCTTCGACTCAGAGAGGGGGACCATTGTATAGCTACTGATGGATGTGGTCATCGTTACGAGTTGAAATTGGTGTCCATGACAAAAAAAGAAGCACAGGCTGTTATTGTGCATTCGGAAAGTTTTCCAAGATCGCCAGTCATGCGTGGGGTAGCTATGGGCAGTTTGCATAAAAAAGACAGAATTGAATGGGCTTTGGAAAAAGCAGTAGAACTTGGAGTGGACTATTTTTATTTATACCAGGCAGATCATTCTGAGCGGGCTAGGTGGAAAAAATCACGATTAGATCAAATTATACTGAGTGCCTCTAAACAATCTAAGCGAACGTGGTTTCCGGAACTTATACTAGCAGACAATCTAGAGCATATTAAACAGGATGCTCATCAGCGTTGTCAAGGGATTGATCTTAACCTTTGGGCCGCTCATGAATCAGCTCCACTCCACACAAAACCACCAGAAAAACTAAAAGAAGGATGTAATCTGTTTTTTGTAGGCCCTGAGGGTGGATTTAGTACAAATGAGCTGAGTTGGTTTGAGCGTGAAAATATCCCTCTAATCTTTTTAGGCGACCAATTCACCGATGGAGGTGTATTGCGCGCAGAAACCGCTCTTATCACTATATTGGCTAAGTATTTTTAAGCTGAGCAGTATTTTTAGTCAATAAGCTGGAATCACGTATCTAATTATTTTCTTAACTAACCGTTTCATTTAGACGGTCTTTCTGAACAATCTGATTCGATTCTTTTTCTGCATCTTGTGATGAATATTCATCTGAACTGTTTGGTATTTGTTCGAAGTCTTCAAAATAATCCTCCTTAAGCTCCTTGTACTCAGATGGAGTAAGATAATCTTTGTCAAACTGGGTGATTAGTGGAGGATGCACGGTCAATGCGCGTAAAAATGGAGGATAATAACAACTAGCTAGTACCATCAAATCTTCTAAAAAGTTAGTTTCTTCAGACAAAAACTTAAAAATCCGATCTACAGGACTGTTTTTGAATAAACTTCGAAATATTTTACGGCTATCGGGTACATTTGTAGCTAAGACGCGTAACAACAGAAGGTCGTAATATCTAAATCGATAAGAAGATGCGGAAGGAATGGGAGGCCTTGCGCCCTTTACTAGTGCTTGGGCACATTTTTTTGAGTATTTATGAACCCGGCTAAATGTATACCCCGTACTTGGTTTAGTAAAGCCACCAACAGTGCCCAGGTTCATGATTCGTGAAGAATACAAAGGTGTGTGAGGTCGATCATCCATCGGAATTTCACCGTATTCTTTTCTTTTTATGGAATAATTCTCCTTAGTTAAGCCATATTTCTCTTCAAGATAACTTCGAATTTTTTTCTTGTATTGCTTCTTTTTTAATGGGTTAGCGGAAAAAATGGTGTATTCTACCAACGCCCGATTTTTTTTGAATGGCAACACATACATAAATGCAAAGCCATCATTAAAGTCACTGTCCACATCCATTAATGTGAAGGTTTTCTTATCAAAGATTTTTTCATCAGTTTTGATTTCTATGCCTAAAAAATGTTGGATTAACGGATACTTACGAGCATCAGGGTCATAATGACTAGGCATGAAAATGCTTTGAAAAATGTAGTCAGCTAAGTAGGTATTACTATCCTTTGTGATGAGGGCTGCTTTCGAAGAATTAGAGGAAAAATCTAAAATACTTTCCTCAAGCAAATCTACATTTGGAGCTTTTTGAAGAGTTCTTAGAATGGTTTCTTTATAATCACTTTCTTTAACGCAAAAATAAAGATGTTCTTTGAGAGATAATTCAGAGCTAAAATCTAGAGCAGAAAATTGACTATTCTTCCAAGTACGATGAGCAATGTCTGCAAAAGGATGATCTTTTTTACCCCAAAAGCACCAAGTTTTGTGATTATTTGGCGCAAAAGAGTTGTCAATAAGTAATATTTGACCTGTATAGTTTTCCTTGACTAAATGCCATGCGAGACTCAGGCCCGAAAGCCCAGCACCTGCTATAATAATATCATATCTTTTAGAATCAGGCATAACAGCAAGAACACTCCTAGTCAACTATGGTTAACCAACCGAGGTAATATAGAGATAGTTTACTTCAGTCTATATAATCCATAAACTACAAAAGAAAAACAAAACAATATCGTTCATTAATACAGCCCATGAAAGTAATAGATTTGCGAAGTGATACCGTTACTAAGCCTACACAGCAAATGAAACAAGTCATGTTTGAGGCAGAGGTAGGTGATGATGTATTTGGAGAAGATGAGTTAACGAATAAATTTCAAACCAAAATGGCTACTCTTTTTGGTATGGAAGCTGGGTTGTATGTGCCTAGTGGAACCATGAGTAATCAGTTAGCTTTAAAAGTGCTAACTCAGCCATCCAACGAAGTGTTAATAGAAAGTAAAGGTCATATATTACAGTATGAAACTGGTGGTGCTTCCTCACTGTCTTCGGTCCAACTTTTTCCCCTTCAAGGTTACTCGGGCAAATTAAGCTCTGAGCAAATATCTCCTGCGGTCAGAGGCGCTTTTGATTGGGAACCTGAAACCAAAGTTGTTTGTATTGAACACAGCACGAATAAGGGAGGTGGAACGGTATATTCGTTGGATGAACTTAGATCCATAAAACAGGAGTGTGAACGGCACAATCTATACTTACATGTGGATGGGGCGCGTATATGGAATGCTCTTGTGGCTACAGGACAAAAACCTCAAGAAATAGGGCAAATTGCTGATACTCTTTCGATTTGTTTCAGTAAAGGATTAGGGGCTCCAGTAGGATCTATGCTGCTCTCATCCACAAAAAACATAGCAAAAGCTAGAAGATTCCGTAAGATGTGGGGTGGTGGGATGAGGCAAATAGGCTTATTGACCGCCGCAGCCGATTATGCCGTTGAGCATCACTGGCCTAAATTGGCTTTGGATCATGAACATGCCAAAACCTTTGCCCAAACAATCGCTGAAACTTCCGCGCTACAAATCGATCTAGACAGCGTTCAAACCAATATTGTACTTTTTGATACGGGCGACCGATCCGCTATCGAGGTGCTTGAAATTTTTGGACAACATGGAATAAAAATGGTTCCTTTTGGTCCATCAACAGTACGTGCAACCTTTCATTTTCAGATAGAAGAGGCAGATGTAAACAGACTCTTAGAGGTAACTAGACACTGTTTCAATACATAAATTAATTATTTGAAAAAGGTTGATGTATGCCCAAATAAGATGAAGTACCTAAAACTTTTCGAGCAAGAGGTCCAATTTTTCTACCGAACTATCGATTAATTCTTTAGATATAGTTAGTGGGGGCACAATCCGAATTGCTTTACCACTCGTTGAATTACTAAGTACTCCTAACTTAGCCCATTTATCCACAATGGGTCGGGTTGGTTGATTAAATTCCAACCCTAACATAAGTCCCATTCCACGCACTTCTATAATACATGGGTGTTTATCTGCTAAGATTCTAAGTTTAGTCATAAAATAAGACCCAAGTTTACTTGCCCGTTGGCAGAGCTCCTCATCTTCAATAATAGTTAATACTTCCAAAGCCACAGAACAAGCAAATGGATTTCCCCCAAAGGTAGTACCATGGTCACCATAACCGAATGCCGTTGCTACCTCTTCACTAGCAATCAATGCCCCGATAGGTATACCTCCGGCAAGTGCTTTGGCAGTGGCTACCATGTCTGGTTGTATATCAAAGTGTTCGTATGCCCACATTTTACCAGTTCTACCAATTCCCGTTTGCACCTCATCTATGATGAGTAAGATATTTCGTTCTTTGCAGTGTTGGGCTAATGCCTGTACGAAATTGTATTCAGCTATATGAACACCGCTATTACCTTGGATCAGTTCTAATGCAATGGCAATAGTGTCTTCATTTGTGTGCTCAATTACCTCTTCAATTTGGTTGAATTTGGCTTGAGTGAATCCGGCTGGGAGTGGAGCATAGCCTTCTTGGTATTTAGTGGAACTCATAGTAAGAGTACTCAAGGTTCTGCCATGAAAACCATTACTTAGCGAAAGTATTGAACCCTTTTTTCCTTGGATTTGCCCCCATTTTCTTGCCAGTTTGAGGCAGCTTTCCATGGCCTCGGCTCCAGAACTACAAAAGAAGACACGATCTAATCCAGTGAGGTCGGTGAGCTTTTTTGCCAGCAGTGACTGAGGCTCTGAGTAATAGAAATTAGAAAAGTGTAGAGGAGAAATCGCCGCACTTTGTATAGCTTTTACCACCCTTGGATGAGCATGGCCTACATTATTTACAGCTATACCAGCCAGCAAGTCTATATATTCATTACCTTCGCTATCCCACACCTTAGCACCTTGACCACGGTTAATCGTGATAGGGAAACGATTATAGACTTGTATGTGGTGTTTATGCTCAAGGTCTTGGGCAAAGTCTGTGTGAGCCGTTATTGAAGAATCGGCTTCTATATTATCGGGGGTTATACTATTTGAAGTAGACAAGGAATGCGAATTACAAGGAGTGAGTGTTATGAGAGTGACTATTGCTAGAATAGTTTAGCCAAAATAAACAAAGAGTAAAACAAACCTTCATAAGTTCATAAATAAAATATAAAAAACGCTATGTTTTATTGGGTTTTGTTTAAACACCATCTCATAAGAATGTTACAATGAATGGTCTTGATTTTTCTATTGAATAAAATTGTACGTTCCATTCCTCTTAAATTTGCAGTATCATTATTAGAAAGCTTAGTATCATTCTATGTTACCATAAAAGGTAGTGAATGGAGGCATTCCATGCGTAGAACATTATTCAATTTTACCTCACTTACACTCAATTTTAATTATTACCTAGTACAATGACAGATCTCAAAACCTTGGTCCAAGCAGCTGAAGAAATTGCTAAAATCGGTGGGGCTCATACTCTTAACTATTTTAAAAAAGAGGTAGAAGTCATTTCAAAAGCAGATGATTCACCCGTTACTATTGCAGATCGTGAAACCGAAATGGTGATTAGAGAAGAAATTGAAAAAAGGTTTCCGGATCATGGTATTATTGGCGAAGAGTATGGGATTACCCGGCCAGATGCATCTATTCAATGGGTATTAGATCCTATTGATGGGACAAAATCCTTTATTCACGGTATTCCCTTTTATACTACCTTAATTGGAATAATGATTGATAAAGAACCCATGGTTGGAGTTATTAACGCACCTGCGTTAGATGAATGCTGTGTAGCTGGTAAAGGCTTAGGTGCTTATTTTAATGGGAAACCCTGTCATGTTCGTGAAACAGCCGATATGCAAGAAGCCACTTTGTTGGTGACAGAAATAAAAAGGTTTCAAGATGTTGGTAAAGAAGAAGAATTTCAGGAGTTAATGGCTAAAACAAAACTTCACAGGACATGGGGTGATGCCTATGGCCATATGATGGTAGCTATAGGTAGAGCGGATATTATGTTTGATCCTGTACTTAACTTATGGGATGCCGCTGCTTTATTACCCGTAGTTAAGGAAGCAGGGGGGGTATTTAGTGATGTCCACGGAGTTGAAACAATCCACTCAGGAAATGGCTATTCCACTAATCCTTACTTACACCCAGAATTAAAAGCTCTATTTGCACGTCATCGAGCTCAAAAGGGAGAATAGTGGTTTCGGCTAAGCCTTGTTTATGCTGATCGAGCAATAAAGTAATTTAGGCTTGCCTAATCCATTTATATAATTCTTTAAAAGTTGGTTTTTTGCCATACATGAGAATACCAGTTCGATAAATGCGTGCGGCTAGTAACAGCATACCAATCAAACTGAGAATGAGTAATAGGATAGAGAGTAGTACTTCCCAAAATGGGACATTAGATACCAACATTCGGGTAACCATGTTAATGGGTGAGGTCAAGGGAAATAGTGATGCTACAATAGCAAAGGTAGAATCAGGAGCCTCAGCAATTCTGAAATTGAGCATATATCCCAAAATAATAGGAGATAAAATAAAAAATTGGAATTGCTGTGAGTCTTGCTCAGAATCGACCGCAGCACCAATGGCAGCGAAAATAGAACTATACATTAAAAAGCCTAGTACAAAAAACACAAAAAAATAGAGTATAAACAAAGGGTCAATACTGAATTGTTCCAAAAAACTTAGATCAATATCCGAAGATATAGTATCTACTGTGCCGGATGAATCGACTGCGGTTAAGGTGTTTTGGAGATCACTAATTCGTTGGTTAATGAAGAACTGAGCTACTGGAGCTGCAAGGATGGTAACTCCAGCATAGGTGGCAATCCACAAACTGAATTGAGTTAGCGCTACCAAACAAACACCGAGTAGCTTACCTAACATCAACTCAATGGGTTTTACAGAAGAGGTTATTATTTCGACGATTCGGGATGTTTTCTCTTCAATTACGCTGCGCATTAGAATAGCACCATAGGCAAATAAGCCAATAAAGATAAATACACCAATAAGAAACCCACCTAGACTACTTATAATGGGATTGCTCTGCTCATCAACACCAACTTCATTCAATCTCCTATTTTCTAAAGCAGGTCTTTCTTCGAAAATAGCAATAACAGCATCTGATACATCATTATCCTTTAGTCGAATTTGACGGGTAACATCTCTAACATCGGACCGAAGTGACTCGAAAAACGTAATACCACCAGAGCCATTGTGAACAAAGGTGGCAGGAGTGCCTTCACTCAAAAAAGTTTGGTCAAAGAAAACATATCCATCTAGTTCGTCTTCCATGATGAGATTACGTATTTGCTCAATAGACTGGTCAGCCTTAATGGGTAGATACCTTGTTGCGTTCAGCTGGGTTAATGGATACAGCATTCGGCCTGTTTCGTCAATTACTATGACTTGTTTTGGAGCTTCATTATCAGATATATTTATGAAAATAAATAAGCCCATGAAGCCAAATATCAATAGAGGTGTTAGGAAAGTGGAAAGCATAAATGATTTTGTTTGCACCCGTGTTTTGTACTCTCGTTTAATAATGAGCCAAATTTTTGAAGAATTAATCATATCAAATTTATTGTGTGTAATAGGGTTAGTTAATCTTCCTTCGTTGACTAAACAGATACTTTGGTATCATTGACGGTACTAATGAATATATCCTGTAAGCTAGGTTGTACAATTTCGAATCGTTGTATCTCTGCGTGTTTCATCGCGATTTCTAATATATGTTGAGGAGAGGCTCCCTCTAATAAACGTATTTCCGCAAAATTGGTTGAACGGTTGTTGATTCGAACCCCCTCTAATTGGTTTAAAAACTTTGAATCACCTATGAAATCTAGCAGCACTGTGTTGTTCCCAAAACTTTGTTTTATTGATTGTAGGTTACCTTGTAAAACGGCCTTTCCTTGATTAAAAAGACATATATCATCACACATTTGCTCTACCTGTTCCATTCTGTGGGTGGAAAACAAAATGGTCTTTCCTCGTTTTTTCTCCCCTAGAATGACTTCTTTAAGCATTTCTGAATTGATTGGATCAAGCCCGCTGAAAGGCTCATCAAATATGTAGATTTCTGGGTCATGAGCAACAGTAGCGATAAACTGTATTTTTTGAGACATGCCCTTAGAGAGTTCTGATACTTCCTTCTTTTTCCAACTACTGGCTTCAAATCGATCTAACCAAAATTCAATAGCCGTTTTGGCGGCCATATAGCTTAAACCTTTCAGTTGAGCAAGATACATGAGTTGGTCAAAAACCTTCATTTTTTTGTATAAACCACGCTCTTCAGGTAGGTATCCAATCCGTTCCTGGCTTTTAGGACTTACCGCTTCTCCCAATATCGATATAGAACCGGTATCTGGATTCAGGATATGATTGATCATCCTAATCGTTGTGGTTTTACCTGCGCCATTTGGACCTAATAAACCAAAAATTTGCCCTTTTTCTACTCCAAAACTAACTTGATTTACTGCTGTTGCCTTTCCGAAATGTTTACTCACATTTTGAACATCAATAACTAGGGACATGATAAATGATTATATTGGTTATGAGATATCTCGATTACGTAATTATTAGCAAAAAAGTTACAAGTTTATGACCATTGTTCATATAAGTGCCGAATGTTATCCAGCTGCCAAAGCAGGTGGACTGGGTGATGTAGTTGGTGCCCTGCCTAAATATCAAAATCGAGGAAATAACCGCGCGATCGTATGTATGCCTCACTATCATACACCATGGCTACTGAAAGCCAATAAAACCCTAATCGATACCGCTACTTGCCAAATGGGTGCTAAGAAGGTGCCCTATAATGTGTATGAAATCAAAGAATCCTTAGGTTTCAGCCTCTATACCTTTGATATACCGGGCTACACAGATAGAACAGGTATATATTTAGATCCATATTCAGGACATGGATATTGGGATGAATTCGAACGATTTTTGAGTGTTCAAATTGCTGTGTTGGATACTTTGATTCGTTGGGATCTACAGCCCGATGTGCTTCATTGTCATGATCATCACACAGGATTAATACCCTTTATGGCTCAGCAGTGTACCGCTTTTAAATCTTTATCCAATACCCCTACTATTATTACGGTTCACAATGCCGAATATCATGGAAGTCAGGATATTGGAAAACGATTTTTGTTGCCAGATTTTAACGGAATACACACGGGTTTGTTAGAATGGGCTGGAGAATTAAATCCACTGGCTTGTGGGTTAAAGTGTGCTTGGAAAATAAGTACGGTATCTCCAAGCTATATGGAAGAATTACGAACCAATAGTAATGGATTGGAGTTTTTGTTTGAATTGGAAGCAGGAAAATCGGTAGGCCTATTAAACGGAATAGACCCGGAGGTGTGGAATCCTGCAACGGACACCTATTTAGAACAGCACTATACCTTAACAGGACCTACTAAAGAGCAACCAAACTGTTTAGATGTCAAAGAAGGGAAGTCGTATCATAAACATGCGTTATGTCAAGCATATCATTTATCCCCTGACAGGCCGCTATTTGCATTTATAGGACGATTAGTAGATCAAAAAGGGGCAGATTTATTGGCCTCAGTAATCCGCGGTCTACGTGAAAAAGGGAAAGAACTTAATTTTATTTTGTTGGGAACGGGTGAAGCTCAGTTGGAAGCGGAGTTTCGCCAATTAGATCAGGACTATGTGGGTTATTTTAACGCTAAACTATCCTACAATGAAGGCTTAGCAAGGCAAATGTATGCAGGTGCAGATTTTATGGTCATGCCATCTAGGGTAGAGCCTTGCGGGCTCAATCAATTGTATGCGATGCGTTATGGTACAATCCCAATTGTACGGTCGGTGGGGGGATTAAAAGATTCTGTTCCGGACATTTCTAGTTCAAATGGACTTGGTATACAATTCGATACGTTTAGTTATGAGGCATTAGAGGAAGCCATCCTACGAGCCAGTGATTTATTTACTAATGAAGGCGATATGCATTCTCTACGTGAGCGAATAATGGTGCAAGATCATTCTTGGGAGAAAGTCGCAAAAGAGTACGATAAACTCTATTTTCAATTACAGTCCTATCGAGACTAATTCTATTTGGAACTTGGATAAGTAAATGGTTTTTTAGTTATAAAGGGGTAACAATATTTTATTGTTAAGACCTAAAGGCTGTATAAACAATAGTAGTTTATTTTACTTAACATAAGACGGTATATCTTAATGTGAGTACGTTTTGCTCTAAAAAAAGACTAGTCAACACAAAAAAGGTAATTCATGAATAATTCAGTGATGGCCATCATTCTCGGTGGTGGTAGAGGAACAAGACTATTTCCTTTAACCGATCATAGATCCAAACCAGCAGTGCCCGTAGGAGGGAAGTATAGGTTAGTGGATATTCCTATTTCTAATTGTCTAAATTCCGGAGTAAAACGCATTTACGTTTTAACCCAATTCAATTCAGCTTCTCTTAATAGACACATCAAGAACACCTACAATTTTGATGTATTCAGCAATGGCTTCGTGGATATTTTGGCTGCCGAGCAAACTGCTCAAAATACCGACTGGTTTCAGGGCACAGCAGATGCGGTTAGACAATCGATTCATCATATGGAAAACCACAGTTATGAATATGTGTTGATTCTATCAGGTGACCAACTCTACCAGATGGATTACAGTGAAATGCTAGATTTGCACATTAAACAGCAGGCAGATTTAACCGTTGCAACCATCCCTGTTATAGATCGTGATGCCACGGGTTTTGGAATAATGAAAACCAATTCAGACGGCTTAATAGATTCTTTTGTAGAAAAACCCGCTACAGAGGAATTAGAGAAGTGGAAATCTGAAGTACCCGAGCCGTACAAAAGTCAAGGTAAAAACTACTTAGCCTCAATGGGTATCTATATCTTTAATCGGGAGACCTTGATACGCTTGTTTGATGAAAATCCAAATGCTACTGATTTTGGGAAAGAAATTATCCCGAAAACTCTAAACGAAGGAATGAGAGTTTGTAGCTTTGAATTCGGTAAGTATTGGACAGATATTGGTACCATACGGTCATTCTTTGAAGCTAATCTTTCATTAGCGGATACGGTGCCTGAATTCAACTTATATGATAACGATGCTTACGTCTATACACGTGCTCGATTACTGCCCGCATCCAAAATAATGGGTACAACCATGGAGAACTGCTTAATGGCTGAAGGATGTATCATCGAAGCGAGTCGAATAGTTCGATCAGTCATTGGTATTCGCTCTCGCATTGCCAAAGGCACAACCATTGAAAATTCCATTATAATGGGTAACGATTCTTTCCAGAGTCAGGAGTTTATCGATGCGGCAGCACCTACAGAACCCCCGATGGGAATTGGCCAGCGATGCTACATTAGCAATTGCATCATTGATATGAACGTGAGCATAGGAAACGACGTTCGAATCGTTGGTGGTGAGCATTTAGAAGATGGCGACTATCCATTTCATTACGTGCGGGAGGGTATCATTATCGTCAAAAAAGGTACTGTTATACCCGACGGTACTCACCTGTAATAGCTAATCTTTTTCTGAGAGGAAAATGTTACCTAGAGTATACTTTTTAGAGTAACTCCAATCTCAGCTGGACTTTCTACTACGGTAATACCTGCTTCTGATAATGCTTTTTTCTTCTCTTGAGCGGTTCCTTTTCCACCTGAGATAATAGCTCCAGCATGGCCCATTCGACGGCCTGGAGGCGCTGTTGACCCAGCTATGAAAGCAACAACTGGTTTGCTTACATGCTCTTTAATGTAAGCAGCAGCTTCTTCTTCAGCTGACCCTCCTATCTCACCAATAAGTACGATAGATTCGGTGTCTGGATCATTCTGGAAGAGCTTAACTGCATCTAGGTGTGTGGTTCCAATCACTGGATCTCCACCAATACCTATGGCCGTGCTTTGACCTAATCCAATTTTTGAAAGCTGATCAACAGCCTCATAGGTGAGCGTGCCTGATCGAGAAATAACTCCGACCGTACCTGGTGTAAAAATAGTGCCTGGCATAATGCCAATTTTAGCTTCGCCAGGAGTTATAACACCGGGGCAGTTTGGGCCAATGAGTGTAGCCCCATGACTTTTTACGATTTGTTTGGCGACAATCATATCATTAACAGGAATACCCTCAGTAATACAAAC
>Ga0181564_10000815_pt1 | contig 27580 bp, 27 predicted proteins | sample 011ome_24_FD_134512 | JGI IMG/M metagenome (GOLD analysis project Ga0181564, IMG submission 134512) | Coastal salt marsh microbial communities from the Groves Creek Marsh, Skidaway Island, Georgia - 011513CT metaG (megahit assembly) | ecosystem: Environmental > Aquatic > Marine > Intertidal... | reverse complement strand
ATCCTTAGTAAAGTCTAAACCACCACGTAAACATTCGTAACAAGCACGACCGTAGTTCTTAGCGGATAAACCTAGCTTAGGCTTAATAGTACAACCTAAGTAAGCACGACCATACTTGTTTAAGCGGTCACGCTCACTCTGGATACCATGAGGAGGACCAGAGAAAGTCTTAACGTAAGCTACTGGAATACGTAAATCTTCTAAACGTAGAGCAGATAAAGCCTTGAAACCAAATACGTTACCTACGATGGAAGTAAATAAGTTAGTTACAGAACCTTCTTCGAATAAAGAAAGAGGGTAAGCAATGTAAGCAATGAATTGGCTCTCAGTGTTTGGAACTGGCTCAACTTCATAACAACGACCTTTGTAACGGTCTAAAGAAGTTAAACCATCAGTCCATACTGTAGTCCAAGTACCAGTGGAGGATTCAGCTGCTACAGCTGCACCAGCTTCATCAGCAGGTACACCAGGCATAGGAGTTACACGGAAAGCTGCTAAAATATCAGTAATTAGTGGCTCGTAATCTGGAGTGTAGTAAGTTAACTTGTAATCCTTAACACCAGCTTTGAAACCAGCGGAAGTCATAGTTTGAGTTTGTGGAGACATAAGATATATCCTTTTAATTAATTAGGAACACTTGTGGGAAAAGATAAAAATTTAACTTTTCTAGGGAGTAATTCTATTCTCTTCATAAAAACTGAATTAAATAAAACTACATCATTATAAATAATGTTAACATAACTAAGATGGATTTGGTACAAAAATAAAATAAAATGAAAACAGAAAGGTATACAAACAATAACTTTTGAGGTAAACTTTAAATTATAAGATAAAAAGTGAAAATCGGGATGTAGCGCAGTTTGGTAGCGTACGACTTTTGGGAAGTTGTGGCCGCAGGTTCGAATCCTGTCATCCCGACACTTTTATCTAACCACCCATAATTAAAATATTATAAGTATTTTAATTATGAATTACTGGATAGCATTATTAAAAAATAATACTATCCAGTAATTCATAATTAAAATGACATAACTAGTCCATCAGGAAAAAAGCGATTTGCTTCAATTAATAAACCAGCCGTAAATCCAAACCATACTGCAGCAATTACAGGTGCTGTAGACAAGTATTTTAAAAAATTATCCATGAATAACTCCGTTATTTATCTTGGGGATACCGTAATTTCTTCTTCTGCAACCAAAAGGCGACCACTAGTATATTCTCTCCATGCAGCAATTGGCCACATAAAACCGTTTAAAGCCATTTGAGAAGCTATAGGTACATCAATAATAATCTCTGTTTCTGTAGGTTTTTTCTGTGTGCTACCGTATTGTAGATAGGAGCGACCTACCCAACCAATCCAACCAGCAACATATAAGAATCCTAGAGCAGGATAAGTAATTTCACCAGCATGTGTCCAGCGACCATCTGTTATTAAATGTGGTAAACCATCCTTTCCACAAAGAAGACCTGTTTTACCATAAGCAGCAAAACGTTTCTCAGTATCTTCAATCTTTTTCTGTAAAGCTACAGCAGGAGCGCTCTCTGGTTCATAATTTTTTAAGCGTTTATTTAACCCTTTAACAGTTTGTTTTAAACGCTTTGCAAAAGCTGGGGAATCTTTACAAGGTGTTAAACCTGCAACATCAGCATGAGCTAATGCCGGATTTAACCAAAAACACATTGCAGCTACAGACAAAATTGTCATTATCTTTTTCATAAGAAAACCTTCTTTACCTCTTTCTTGTATTATCTAATAGTCAATTAAGCTAAGTCCTAATTTATTAAAAAAATATTCTGCTTTTTCAATAAAAAAGTAAAAAATAATTTTTACTTTAGACAATCCTTAATAAGCTAGACCCATACTACGTGTTGTTTCAGATCCAAGATATACTCGAACACTTAAAAAGTCTGTAGGACATGCAGATTCACAACGCTTACACCCTACGCAATCTTCAGTTCTTGGAGCAGAAGCAATTTGGTTAGCTTTACAACCGTCCCATGGAACCATTTCTAATACATCTGTTGGACATGCTCTAACACATTGTGTGCATCCAATACATGTATCATAAATTTTGACGCTATGTGCCATTGTAGACTCCTGAATTTCTAATAATGCTAGATTGTTAAACATATTATAAACAATATAGAAATAAAAGATAAACGTATTTTTGTTAAATTGATAAATTTAACACTTTCAATAGTAATTCTATCAGAAGCACGAAATTTATGTTAAGATTATGTATAGTTATAAGCAAGATATAGAAAAAGTCAACTGTAGACTTATTTTATCTTTTGTCTATACTTAAATATAAGATCCCATACGGAGATGTAAATGGCAGTATCTTCTACAAAAAGTGTTGGTATAATCTCACAGATCATTGGTCCAGTGATGGATGTAGAGTTTTCAGAAGGTTCTTTACCTAGCATTTATGATGCTTTAACAATTTCTGGTAAAACTGCATCTGGTGAAACAGTGAGTGTACTAGTTGAAGTACAACAATTATTAGGAAATCGTCGTGTACGAGCAATTGCAATGAGCAGTACGGATGGTTTAATGCGTAATATGGAAGTTGTTAATACTGGTGCCCCTTTAAGCGTACCTGTAGGAAAAATTACGTTAGGTCGTATTTTTAACGTGTTAGGGAAAGTTGTAGATGGTGGTACAGAAGTAGAAACAAAAGAAGTTTCTCCTATTCACCGTTCTTCCCCAGCATTTGCAGATTTAGATACTAAACCTTCCATTTTTGAAACAGGTATTAAGGTTGTAGATTTACTTGCACCTTACCGTCGTGGTGGAAAAATTGGATTATTTGGTGGTGCGGGTGTAGGCAAAACTGTATTAATTATGGAATTAATTAACAATATTGCTAAAGCACATGGTGGTGTATCTGTATTTGGTGGCGTGGGTGAACGTACACGTGAAGGAAATGACCTTTACCAAGAAATGAAAGAATCTGGTGTAATTAATGAAAAGAGTATTCAAGACTCTAAAGTAGCATTAGTTTATGGTCAGATGAATGAACCACCTGGTGCTCGTATGCGTGTAGGTTTAACAGCGTTAACAATGGCTGAATACTTCCGTGATGTAAACAAACAAGACGTATTATTGTTCATCGATAATATTTTCCGTTTTACACAAGCGGGTTCTGAAGTATCTGCATTATTAGGCCGTATGCCATCCGCTGTAGGATACCAACCTACACTGGCAACAGAGATGGGTGCTTTACAAGAGCGTATTACTTCCACGAGCCAAGGTTCTATCACATCTATTCAAGCAGTTTACGTACCTGCCGATGACTTAACAGACCCGGCACCTGCAACTACATTTGCTCACTTAGATGCAACAACTGTATTGTCTCGTAACTTGGCTGCTAAAGGAATTTATCCAGCTGTAGATCCTCTAGATTCTACATCCACTATGTTACAGCCTTCTATTGTAGGCGATATTCACTACGGAATAGCTCAACAAGTTAAAAATACTTTACAGCGTTACAAAGAATTACAAGATATTATTGCAATTCTTGGTTTAGACGAATTATCTGAAGATGATCGTAAAACTGTAGCTCGTGCACGTAAAATTGAGCGTTTCTTGTCTCAACCATTCTTCGTAGCAGAAGTATTTACTGGTTCTCCTGGTAAATATGTATCCTTAGAAGCTACAATTAAAGGTTTCAAGTTAATTCTAGCTGGTGAATTAGACAATTTACCTGAACAAGCATTCTACTTAGTAGGTGATATTGAGGAAGCAATTGCTAAAGCAGCAACTTTATAAATAAACAGTTCTGAGGTATCTAGATGAGCTTGAGAATTCGTGTAATTGCCCCAGACCGTACTGTTTGGGATGGTACTGGACAAGAAATAATCTTACCAAGTACTACAGGTTTAATGGGGATTTTAAAAGGCCATGCTCCTTTGTTAACTGCATTGGATATTGGAACTTTAAGAATTCGTAATGAAAGTGGAGATTGGTCTCCTATTGCCCTAATGGGCGGTTTTGCTGAGATTGAGGACAATCAGATTACTATTTTAGTAAATGAAGCACAAAAAGCTTCTGATATTAATGCTGAAGAAGCTGATAAGGCTTTAGCGGAAGCAACTACTCGTATGAATAGTGCATCTACTAAAAAAGAAAAGATTGAAGCTAATCTTATCTTAAAACGTGCTCGTGCACGTGTACAAACAAAATCTTTAGAAAAGGTATAATTTTATATCTACACCTACCAACGTGATCAAAATATCATGCTGGTAGGTGTAGATATAAAATTATACTTATTTTAAACAATAAGCGCGCTTTTAGTATTGAAAATCAAAAGCGGGTAACGCGATTCGAACGCGCGACGTCGACCTTGGCAAGGTCGCGCTCTACCACTGAGCTATACCCGCTCCTATAATCTGATTATACTAAATTAATAATTAATTGTAAAGATTTCTTCTTAATTCTTAAATAAAATGCATCTAGCAGGATTTGAACCTGCGTCGAACCCATTATGAGTGAGTGGCATTAACCACTATGCTATAGATGCTTTTAATTTTACAATTTAAAATTTAAAAAATACGCTACTAATATCTAGATTAGATGAATCTAATCTAGATATTAATTATTAATTTTTTTTAGGAATAACTTTAACATCAGGTTCAACTCCTGCTGGTAAGGCCATTCTTTTGATAGCATCCATAGTTTTAGGGGTAGGATCTACCAAATCTAAAAGACGTACATGAGTACGTATTTCTAAATGCTCTCTTGCATCTTTATTTACGTGAGGAGAACGTAACACACAGTAAATACGTCTTTTTGTAGGAAGAGGGATCGGACCAATAGTTGAAGTTCCAGTTTCCTCTGCAAGTGAAATCAATTGGGTACATGCTTCATCAACCAAGTGTGGGTCATATGCACGTAAACGAATACGTAATTTATGTAGAGATAAATTCATTATTTCATTTCTTATAAGATAAGTAAGCTATAACACTATAGACCTTAATCTATAGTGTTATATATAAATGTTGGAAAAATTTTATTATTTAAGAATTTTAGAAACAATTCCCGCACCTACAGTACGACCACCTTCGCGGATAGCGAAACGCATACCATCTTCAATTGCAATTGGTTTGATAAATTCAACTGTCATTTTAATACGGTCACCAGGCATAACCATTTCTTTGTCTTCACCCTTATCTCCAGTAAAACCATTAATCTGACCTGTTACATCAGTAGTTCTTACGTAAAACTGAGGGCGGTAGCCGCGGAAGAAAGGCAATTGTCTACCTCCTTCTTCTTTACCTAATACATATACTTCGCCTTCAAATTCTGTATGAGGTTTGATACTATTAGGTTCAGCCAATACCATTCCACGTTGAATGTCATCTTTCTGAACACCACGTAATAAAATTCCAACATTATCACCTGCACGTGTTTCATCTAATGTTTTTTGGAACATTTCTAAACCAGTAATTGTAGTATCACGAGTTTCACGTAAGCCAATAATTTGAATTGCTTGTCCAATAGCAGTTTTTCCACGCTCTACACGACCTGTAGCTACAGTTCCACGTCCTGTAATAGAGAAAACATCTTCTACAGCCATTAAGAATGTTTTGTCTACTGGACGCTCTGGTGTTGGAATATAAGAATCTACAATATCCATTAATTCATAAATTTTGTCGACCCATTTATTTTCACCACGACCTACTTTACCTGATTCACTGATTGCGTTCATTGCTAGTAATGCAGAACCAGGGACTACAGGAGCATCATCTCCTGGGAAATCATACTCAGATAAAGCATCGCGAACCTCAAGTTCTACAAGTTCTAGTAATTCAGGGTCATCTACTTGATCTTCTTTATTTAAAAAGACAACAATGTTAGGAACACCTACTTGTTTAGCTAAAAGAATGTGTTCACGCGTTTGAGGCATAGGTCCATCAGATGCAGATACTACCAAGATCGCCCCATCCATTTGTGCAGCACCAGTAATCATATTTTTGATATAGTCTGCGTGACCAGGACAATCTACGTGCGCATAATGTCTATTGGCAGTTTCGTACTCTACATGTGCTGTATTAATAGTAATACCACGAGCACGTTCTTCAGGAGCAGAATCAATATCTTCATAATTTTTAGTAGATCCCTCAGGGGAAAATAACATTGTAATTACTGCAGTTAAAGTAGTTTTACCATGATCCACGTGACCAATTGTACCAATGTTTACAAAAGGTTTGTTACGTACAAATTTTTCTCTTGCCATAATTCAGATTCTCTAGAAAATAAAAAATTTATTATATATTTTTTTAATGCAACATATATAGTCTTACAAAATTATCACTATCTCTAACATATTATTAAGGTATAAACTTAAATGATGTCTAAAAAAGACCTAAAAGAGACAAGCTCGAGATCATTGTAAAATAAGTTGAAAATGCGCAATAATAGACGTATTATTGCACTAATAGCATACAAATCTATATTTTCCCAAAATCCTAAGGCGGAAATTACCGCCTAGGTAATTGGATCTTTATTCAGACTTAGGGTTACGTGCAGGGTCATTGGATAAAAATCCAAATATAAATAAAGAAACAAAAAAGATCACAACAGTATAAACAAAGATTTTTAAACTTAGCATAGACGTTACCTTACTTTGTGGCAGAACAAAAGACAGCAGATGTATTTTAACAGGTTGTTATATAATCAGAGTTTATATCAAAAATATATTGAATTTACCTGGTTGTTACTAGTCTTAGATTATTAACGGCTTTTATACCGATACTCATATTTTATGATAATCCAATACTATAGAAACCACAACTATTTTATATATGCTAGAAAGTATATAGTAAAACGGAGAGAGAGGGATTTGAACCCTCGGTAACTTATTAGTTACACCGATTTTCGAAATCGGGGCAATCAACCACTCTGCCATCTCTCCATAAGATATACAATTACTTTTATATATTAGATCAAATATATAAAAGTAATTTTTTTATATTTGATCATAACAATACAATAATTCCAATTATTTTAATAATAATGTTTGCATGAAAAAATCTTCTTCCTACTACTATTTCTCTGGACCTGGTCTTATAGACATCCAATTACGTAGTTTTAATTGGTTGATACGTAAAGGAATAATAGAAGTATTGGATGTGTATCGTACAATTAATGATCCAAAAGATCGTTATATACTATACTTATATCCCGAACAATACCGTTTAAGAATGCCTAGATATGCAACAGAACCTCAATCTTATTCTTCGAAAAGAAAAAATAAGAGTAGTGTACAGCATACTCCAAAGGTTAATACAGGATTCGTACGTGCTCCTTTATATGTTCCTATGAAATTGGTAGATAAAGTCACTGGACGTACTCAAAAAAGAGACTATATATTACTTGCTAATATACCTTTTATGAATGAAAGAGGTGGTTTCATTTTAAATGGTTATGAAAGAGTCATAATTAATCAAATTGTTCGTAGCCCTGGAATCTATTATAGTAAATTATCTGAAATAAAAAATAAAAAGAGTTGGAATACATATACAGCTACCATTATTCCTAATTTTGGTACTTGGCTACGTATAGGTACTAGAGACTCCGATGGAAATCCTTTAGTTTGGATAAGTTTTGACAAAGTCTATAAAATTCCAGTATCTGTTTTCTTAAGAGCATTAGGTCTAACTGATACAGAAATCTGTCAATCTATTCGTCACATTAAATTTTTAGGATATACATTTGATACTTCTGACCCCAAAATAGGATCTCAGTACGCGGAAATGCGTCGTCTAGAGCTAAAATTAGCCCCTTATAAAGGTAAAGTTACACCACATCTTGCACCAGCTTTAGAAAAAATTCTAGATAATAGAAGTTATGATCTAGGTTCAGCTGGACGCTATCATATTAATAGAAAATTAAATATTAATATCCCTAGTGATATTCGTCTTTTAACATCTCAAGATATTTTAGCAGCAATTAATTATTTAATTAATTTGGAATATAACAAAGGGGAGATAGATGATATTGATCATTTGAAAAATCGTAGAGTGAAATCTGTAGGAGAATTATTACAAAACCAAATTCGTATGGGTTTACGTAATCTGGAGAAAAATATTTCCAATAAAATGAGTAACTGGGATCATACGGCTTGGTCAGGATATAAAAACAAAAATCTAACTTTAGGTTATTTGATTAGCCCTGATTATGTTGATTCCTCTTTAAGAGAATTTTTAAGTATAAGTCCTATTGCTCAATATGCCGATCAAACTAATTGCTTGGCAGAAATCACTCATAAACGTCGATTAAGCTCAATTGGGCCAGGAGGGGTTAGTAAGGATAGAGCGGGATTAGCTGTACGTAATATTCACCCAAGCCATTACGGAAGAATCTGTCCTGTTGAAACACCAGAAGGTCCTAATGCAGGGTTAGTCGGGACATTAGCCACATATGCTTCAGTAAATAAATATGGTTTTATAGAAGCTCCTTTTTATCCTGTCCAATCAGGTAAAGTAGTATATCAAAATGGACCCGTTTATTTAACGGCAGACCAAGAAGATAAAGTTCATGTAGCTACTGGTGATATACGTTTAAATAAGCAAGCCGAAATTTTATATTCTCTAGTTCCTGTGAGAAAAAATCAAGAATTTATCACGGTTTCCAGAGACCAAGTAGAATATATTGCTATATCGCCTACACAAGTAATTTCTATTGCAACCTGTTTAATTCCTTTCTTAGAACATGATGATGCTAATAGAGCCTTGATGGGATCAAATATGCAAAGGCAAGCCGTACCTCTAATAGCCCCTTCTGTTCCAATAGTAGGAACTGGTATGGAAGCAAAAGCTGCACGTAATTCTAGTAGAATTGTTGTAAGTACTGTTAGCGGGAGAATCAGTTATGTTTCTGGAAGCAGAATAGATTTAGTGCGTCCAAACGGAAGAACTATAACATACAATTTAACAAGATTTGGACGATCTAATCAAGAAACGTGTATCAATCAACGTCCTATAGTACGTGTAGGAGAGCAAATTCGACCGGGAGATGTTTTAGCAGATGGAGCATCTACCCAAGGAGGAGAGTTAGCTTTAGGTCAAAATATTACGATAGCATATATGCCGTGGGAAGGTTACAACTTTGAAGATGCTATTTTAATCAGTGATAGATTGGTTTCTGAAGATGTTTGCACTTCTATTCATATTGAAAAATATGAAATAGAACTTGTATATAGTGCTGATGATAAAAAAAGAAAACGTAATGAAATTTTAATTCGTACTAAAGACTTAATTGAAACAAAAATGGAATCCCTAAACCAATTTAGCTTAGATGAATTAGGTATAGTTATTCCAGGCACTTTAGTAAAAGGAGGAGATATTTTAGTACGTAAAGTTACTCCTAATAATCCTTCCGAACATCCTGAAGCGAGATTATTACGTGCTATTTTTGGAGAAAAACCATCTGAAGTTAGAGATTGCTCCAAGCGTATGTCCAAAAACAATGAAGGCACAGTCATTGATATTAGAATATACAACCGTCATGCCTCCAATGAAATCTGTTATGGTGGAAATTGGTGGAATAAATTTAAACAAGTACAAGGTTTAGTATGGATTTCTTTACCTACGGATAAACGTAAGAAGAAATTATCTATTTCTTCTAATCAACATGGATTAGTTTTAACAGAAGCTGATACTCTTATTAGAATATATATTGCACAAAAACGTGCAATTCAAGTAGGAGATAAAATGGCAGGACGTCATGGTAATAAAGGGATAATTTCTCGTATTTTACCAAGACAAGATATGCCATATTTACCAGATGGCACACCTGTTGATATGGTGTTAAATCCTTTAGGAGTACCATCTCGTATGAATGTAGGTCAAACCCTAGAATGTTTATTAGGCTGGGCAGGATCTCATTTAGGTGAAAGATATCAAATTATGCCATTTGACGAACTACATGGTATTGAAACATCACGACGTCTTGTCTATTCTAAGCTTTATGAGGCTAGAAAGAAAACAGGCAAAGAGTGGTTATTTAATACTACTTATCCAGGAAAATGCCAAGTTTTTGATGGAAGAACCGGAGAGCCTTTCGATCAAATGGTCACTGTTGGATGTGCCTATATGCTGAAATTAGTTCACTTAGTAGATGATAAAATACACGCACGTTCAACTGGTCCATACTCATTAGTAACTCAACAACCATTACAAGGAAAAGCTAAGCACGGAGGACAACGTTTAGGAGAGATGGAAGTATGGGCTTTAGAAGGATTTGGTGCAGCATATACTTTACAGGAGTTATTAACTCTAAAATCAGATGATATGCAAGGACGTAATGAGATTTTAAGTTCTATTGTACGTGGACAAAAATTGCCTACTCCAGGCACACCTGAATCTTTTAAAGTTTTAATTAGAGAACTGCAATCATTATGTTTAAATGTTGTAGCCAAAACACCTCATTCAAAAGGTGGGTTTATGGATGTTGATGTATTAAATGATATTACAGTGTCTAATGAATAATTTTTAAATAAATTCTATACAATTGATTTAAATCATCTATCTATGAGCCAAAATAATTATTTTGATAATCTTCAAATCAGCTTGGCATCACCCGAAATAATTCTAGGGTGGTCTAAACGCCAATTACCAAATGGTGACCATGTTGGGGAAGTAACAAAAGCTTCTACAGTTAATTATCGCACTTTAAAACCCGAAGTAGACGGTTTATTCTGCGAAAGAATCTTTGGACCTGTCAAAGATTGGAGCTGTAGTTGTGGTCGTTATAAAAAAGTACGTCGCAGAGGAATAACTTGTGAAAAATGTGGAGTTGAAGTCATAGAGTCAAGAATTAGGCGTAGACGTATGGGCTACATTAAATTAGCAACTCCTGTTGCCCATATATGGTATTACAAGGGACGTCCTAACTACTTAGCTTTGATGTTAGATATTAAAGTTAAACATATTGAACCATTGCTGGTTTTAAAAGGAGCTTCTTTTATACAAAGTTACTTAGCAAGTATCGATTTAAGAAACGAATTAAAAACAACCAGCTTGGAATTAGGATTATGGTTAGAGTCTAATATATTGACAGAAAGACAAAAACAACGACGTACCCGTTTAGTGAAACGTTTTAAAGTTCTTCAAAGGATGCAGGCTACAAGAATACGTCCAGAATGGATGATTTTATCTATTTTGCCAGTTATTCCACCTGAATTAAGACCTCTAGTTCAATTGGATAATGGAAGATTCGCAGCCTCAGACTTGAATGAGCTTTACCGTCGAGTTATATGGCGTAATAATAGACTAAAACGTTTTCAAGAATTATTAGTTGAAGAACATCATTTAAGTCCAGTTATTTGGCAAGATAAAAGATTGCTGCAAGAAGCTGTAGATGCATTATTGGACCATACTAAAATTGATGCTACAGTTAAGAACAAACAGAATCAGCCATTAAAATCCTTATCAGATATCATTAAAGGGAAACAAGGTAGATTTCGTAAAAACCTTTTAGGAAAAAGAGTAGATTATTCCGGAAGATCTGTTATTGTTGTAGGACCTAGCTTAAGATTACATCAATGCGGACTACCACTAGAAATGGCATTAGAACTTTTTCAGCCTTTTTTAATTCATAATCTAATTAATCAAGGGTTTGCTAATAATATGAAGGCGGCTAAGAATATGATTACATCAGGTCATAAGGACGTTGTCAAAGTACTTAAACAGGTTATCACACATCATCCTATATTATTAAATCGTGCGCCAACTTTGCATCGTCTAGGTATACAAGCTTTTGAACCAATTATTGTACCAGGAAGAGCCATTAGATTACATCCTTTGGTATGCCCAGCATTCAATGCAGATTTTGATGGTGATCAAATGGCTGTACATATTCCTCTATCACTAGAAGCCCAAACAGAAGCAAGATTATTAATGATGGCACCTCACAATTTACTGTCTCCAGCAACTGGAAAACCCATCATAGGCCCGAGTCAAGACATGGTTCTAGGTTGTTACTACTTAACTGCAGAAAATAATATTAAAGAAAATAGGGTTACTCAATATTATTTCAGTAATATTGCAGATGCTCTAATGGCATATGACAATGGATTACTTACTATCCATAATTGGATATGGGTTCGTATGAATATAAATATCAATATCCAAACCTCTTCAAAATTAGAATTACTTGAAACTGCGATAGATTCATCAGGAATGGAAATACGTAAATATAAAGATCGCATTTTACGTACCGACTCTGAAGGCAATATCATTACTCAATATATTCTAACCACTCCTGGAAGATTAATTTTTAATAATACTCTTCATGAAGCTCTAACTAAAAGTCTTGTAAACACATAATTTACATGACTTTATAAATTCAAATAAATTTATTATGCATAGTAATAACGATTCTTCAAACAATATTTTTTATAATCATTTGTGTGGAAAAAAAGAATTACAAAAAATTATTGCTTGGACTATATTAAATCATGGGCCTTCAAGAACTGCTCACATGGTTGATAATCTAAAAGATGTAGGATTTCATTATGCCACTAGAGCAGGAATTTCACTAAGCATTAGTGACCTTTATGTTCCTCCTAAAAAAAGTTACCTGCTTCAACGTGCAGAAAATGTCTCTCAATTAGCAGATTTTGATTATTACAATGGAAAAATAACTGCTACAGAAAAATTTCAAAAAATAATTGAAACATGGCAAGCAGTTAATGAAATTCTTAAACAAGAAGTTTTTTTATATTTCAAAGAAGTAGACATATTAAACCCAGTATATATTATGTCTACTTCAGGAGCTAGAGGAAATACTTCACAAGTAAGTCAATTGGTAAGCATGAGAGGTCTAATGTCAGATCCTCAGGGCAAAATTATCAATTTACCTATCAAAAGTAATTTTAGAGAAGGATTAACAGTAAGTGAATATCTTATCTCATGTTATGGTGCAAGAAAAGGATTAGTAGATACAGCGATTAGAACTGCCGATTCAGGATATCTTACAAGACGATTGGTAGATGTTGCTCAAGGTGTAGTAATTCAAAATCTTGATTGCCGCACTGCCAATTCTATTCCTTTAACAAATTTAGTTGCTGACAAATATACTCGAGAACCTCGCGTGTTAATGAAATTAGAAACTAGATTAATAGGTAGAGTTCTAGCAGAAAATATCATTTGTCCAATTACTCAAAAATGTATAGCCCATATAGGGGATTATATTTCTGAAGAAATAGCAAATAAAATAGTTAATGTAAAAGATTTTAATCCATTACATCAAAAAGAATCCGCAAGACAAAGTGTTTTAGTAAGATCCCCATTAACCTGTCAAGAACCTTATGTTATTTGTCAAAATTGTTATGGCTGGAGTCTTGCCCATCGTCGACCAGTAGATATTGGAGAAGCTATTGGAATTATTGCAGCTCAATCTATTGGCGAGCCTGGTACCCAACTAACCATGCGCACTTTTCATACAGGAGGCGTATTTTCAGGAAATACAGATGGACAAATTCGTGCTCCTTTTGAAGGTATTGTGTCTTACTCTGATGGGTTAAAAATAAAACCTATCCGGTCTCGTTATGGAGATATCGCTTTTCTATCTCTGAAAGATGGATATATAGAAGTTTATAATAAAGAGAATAACCATTCTCAGTATTTCAGTGCTAATAGCATATTATTTGTCCGTCATGGTCAAGCAGTTTACTATCAACAGCTTTTAGTAGAGTCATCTCCTAGAAATGTTCGACCTAGAGAAAAATCTGCTTCCGAAGAAACTGCAACACCTATTCTGGTTGAAACAACAGGTCAAATATATCATCAAATCGCACAGTTATGGCTTCTTTTTGCTACATTAGTCTCTCCTCCGAAAGAAGCTGAACTAATATTTTATCAGGGTGATAATATTGAAAAAGATGCAATATTATATACCCATCAATTCAGTAATCCATACGCCAGCTGGATACGTAGTATTTCTACTTATGGTGATGGTAATAAAAAACAACAAAATATTATCATAGCTTCAGAATCTATTGATTTAGAAAATTGTATTTCTCATTATGAAGATCATCTATTACCTATAAAAGGAGAAAGATTTAAATGGAAAGTGCCACCAGGCACTGCTTTAGATATTCACAATAATAATAAAAATATTTCCTCTTCTAATGTTTTAGGTACCTTGATTACCGATATGTATTCTCCTCCTGGTCAAGGACGTATTGGATATTTAGAGGTTGATAATAAATTAAAATGTTTCTGGATGCCAGAAGAAAGCTATCGTATAGGATGTCTCCTTAAGCATATGTTAGTTAGAGATGGAGAGTATGTACACGCTGGCACTCAGTTAATGGCAGGAGAACCTTTGTATGCTAAAACATCTGGTATTGTTCAATTAGTGATACAAAAAAATGAAAGTTTAGGAAAACGTATTAATAATAGTAGTGTGGCTCAAAAGTTAACTGAAGAGTTGAAACAGGAATTTAATGTAGAATCAAGATACCAACATTTAAAGAAAAAATTTGGTGAAATTGATAACTTATTTGTATTAAGAATTAGTATTTTAACTGGACGTTTAGTTAAACGTAATACCAAAACCCCTACTTCTCAAGAAGATAGTAATATTGAAAGTGGATTATTAAAAAAGGGTCAAAATATAAAAATTAATTCTAATAAAATATGGGAAGCTTCAGATAATTTTTACATTGAGAGCAAAGACGTTTTGATAAAAGGCAAAAAAATACAGACTGTTTGGCTGTTACGTCCTTTGAAAGAATATAAAATACCAGAAAACAATACAATTCTATTACCTTGGAATATTAATTCCAACACTACTAATTTTTTCTTAGATTATCAATTTAATATTCCTCCAAGAAAAAATAAATGGAAATTTATTCAAGAAGGACATGAAATAATAACGATTAATCTTATTTATAAATCTAGTTTTTCAAAATCCTCTAGTATATTAAATGAAAATAACTCATGGTATTTAGAGTGGATTAAGGAAAATGAAACTTTAAATACGAATGACAGAAACATAAAAGTAAAATTAACACGTTTAAATCATTTTGATATACCTATTAATGCGGTTTTAGAAAAAAGCCAGCTGTTATGTAAGCCTGGTCAATTAATTAAACCTTATCAAGCCTATGCAGTGAAAAATATATTTAGTCCCGATAGTGGTTTTATTTATAATTCAAAAATTGAGAATCAAAATAATGTAATTTTAGTTACCAAGGAGAATCAAAAGACATTTGCAATGAATACTCAAGAAAATAATATAATTCCTGGATTATTTATTAAATGGGGAACTTTTACTGAAAATGGTTATATTCTTCCTGTTACAGGTAGAGTAGTTCATAAAAGTTTAAAACAGGTTACTTGTCATATTGGTAGAAATTATCAATTATCCAATCAAGTAGAATCTAATGTAACTCATAATCAGTATCTGAAAACAGATGATACAGTTGCATATATGAAAACACGACAAGCTAAAACTGGAGATATTGTACAAGGTCTTCCAAGAATCGAACAATTATTAGAAGCAAGATTATCTAAAATAGAATCTGGTCAATTTTATAGTCCTGATTATTGGAATCTGCATACAGTATTAGATAGATTTTTAGAAAAACATGCATCTATGGAGGAATGTGTTACTACAGCCGTTCAAGAAACACGCATACAAATCCAACTTTTTTTAATGAATCGTCTTGAACAAGTTTATTTGGGAGAAGGGGTAGATATTTCAGACAAGCATATTGAAATTATGGTTCGTCAAATGACATCGCGAGTGGCAATAATATCTCTTGGTGCTGAAGGTACATTAAGTCCAAATCAATATAAACAAATAAGAAAATTAAATTATTCATCATTTCCTATTGCAATTTCTGGTTATTTACAACACTATATTCCTGTAATTTTTGGAATTACAAAAGCATCTTTAAATACTCAAAGTTTTATTTCAGAAGCAAGTTTTCAATCTACTACAAGAATTTTAACAACAGCTGCTGTTTATAGTCGCACAGATGTATTGCGTGGTTTAAAAGAGAATGTTATTATTGGAAGATTAATTCCTGCTGGTACAGGATTTCTGGATCGTTTTGGTCATATGAATAACAATAGTGCTTGGGGAACACCTTTAAACGAATGGTATGTCGATTCTCGTATAGACAAAGAAGAAGGAACTCTTCAAAACATAACATCAAATATGGAAAGTTTAAGTATTCATTAATTCATGATAGAACCTAATTTTTAATTAGGTTCTATCATGAAAACTGGCTATAATAGATAATAGTAATAGGTATTATTGTAGAGTATTAAATTATATTGTATAGTAATAAATTATTGAGTACCCATGTCTTCTTTATGAGATTCTAATTTTAAGACAATGTAAAGTCGAACATAAAACTATTAAACCAGGTTTTTGGGGTATGGATAGAGAATATATATCTAAAATGGAGCTTCAATATGGCTGCTGCTTATCTACCTGCAATTATGGTACCTTTAGTAGGATTAGTATTTCCCGCTTTAGTAATGGCATCTACTTTTTTATACATTGAACAAGAAGAAGTAGGATAAATTCTAGTCCAAAATCTTGTAAAGCAAGAACTTAAGGCAGCTAAACTACCTTAAGTTCTTGCCTTATGCTCAAGCTAATTTAAAGAGAAGACCCTAAACCAGAATAAGCACCATAAAAGAATAGGCCTAAAAGACCAAAAGCTGCTAAACCTGCGACAACCCCTACAACCCATAGGGGCACACGACCAGTGCTTGTGTTAGACATATTATCTCCTTAATCATTACTACACCTTTATCTATTGAAGACAAGGTAAAACTAAATTTTGACTTTCTAAAAAAACTAATTATTAGTTGAAGAAATAGTTAGAAAATAATACTGCCAATACGAAAATCAAAAGTAGTCCCCAATACAAACTTGTACGGTTTAATTCTACTTGTTGCTTATTAGGATTAGGTCCAGACATAGAAAGCTCCTAACGTTGAATAAACTGCATTGCGGAAATAGCACCCAAGAAAAATACCGTTGGAACTGCTAAACCATGTACAGCTAGCCATCGGAATGTAAAAATAGGATATGTTTTATTTTTATTACTCATGAGAAATATCCTTGAAGATTATTGAACAAATTCATCTAACTGCTGTTTAGCTGCAAAACGATCTGTAATTAGAGGTACTTCAGGATTTGCTTCACTAAAGTATTCACTAGGACGAGGAGTCCCAAATACATCGTAAGCTAAACCTGTACTTACAAATAACCAACCTGCAACAAACAGAGAAGGAATAGTAATACTGTGGATAACCCAGTAACGAATACTAGTTACGATGTCTGCAAATGGACGTTCACCTGTAGAGCCAGACATAAAATATACCTCAAAAAATTAAAAGTTAGTATATCTTGCTGATATGACATACGTTGCTTAAGAAATACAAATCTCTCTAATACAATGATAGATTACCTAATTAAGAAGGTCAAACAAATCCTCATTCTGAAGAGTTGGAGATTCTAAATTACTTTTATACTATTTTCCTAAATAATGCTATATGTTATATTATTTTTTTAAATAATACTATATGGTGTTATTCTTTAAAAAAATTGTTATAATATAATTATGTAGTACCTGTTATTACTAATTATTCCTCAGTAGCTCAGCGGTAGAGCAATCGGCTGTTAACCGATTGGTCATAGGTTCAAATCCTGTCTGGGGAGAAATGAGGGCTTGTAGCTCAGTGGACTAGAGCATGCCGCTACGGACGGCAGTGTCGGGGGTTCGAATCCCTCCTTGCTCATTGGGAAAATATTAGTATCTTATAAAGGAGACACCTAAGGGTATCTCCTTTATAAGATATTTTTCTTTAAGAAAGATCTTGTTGAACAAAGGGTAGAAGACCTAAAATACGTGCCTGTTTAATGGCCAATGTAATTCTACGTTGCTGCTTAGAAGTCACACCCGTAACACGTCGAGGAAGTATTTTACCTTGATCAGTTATAAATCGACGTAATAATTCTCTATTTTTATAGTCAATTTTTTGATCTAGAGGAATAGGAGATAATCTGCGTTTATACATAAGAAAATATATTATTTGCTAAGTTGAGTATTAATATATGCAATTGCTTTAGAATCCATAACAGACAATTGGGATAAAGTTTTTCTATTTAAAACACTAGAATTTATATTTAAAGCATTCATAAATTCACTATATGTCCAACCGTGTTTTCTAACCATAGCATTTGTACGAGTAATCCATAATTTTCTCATCTCGCTTTTACGTTTAGCACGATCATTATACGAATATACGCCTGCACGTAATAAACGTTGATTAGCTGTACGGAATAATTTACTAGTAGAACCTATAAATCCTTCAGCAGCCTTAAGAACTTTCTTACGGCGCTTTCGGGCAACATTTCCACGTTTAACTCTACTCATTGTTAATTCCTTTATATAAAAATTAAAAATCCACAAAGATGCATTATATAGTTAACATATGCTCTTTCAAGGATATAGGATGATGAAATTCAATTAAATCACTTAAAGTTTGCTTTAATTGTAAACGATGAACAATCATATCTACAAAACCATGCTTCAACAAGTACTCTGCTGTCTGAAAATCATCAGGTAATGTTTCGCCAAGAGTTTGTTCAATAACACGACGTCCAGCAAAACCAATTAACGCTTTAGGTTCTGCAACAATAACATCTCCTAACATTGCAAAACTTGCTGTTACTCCACCTGTTGTTGGATATGTTAAGACAGGGACATAAAGTAAAGAAGATTTACGTGTATTTGTAGGTGTTCTATGTAATCTCAATGCAGAGGAAATTTTAGCCATTTGCATTAGACTAAAAATCCCTTCTTGCATACGAGCTCCACCAGATGCACAAATAATAATAACAGGCAATAAGGATGCAGTGGCATATTCAATAAGACGAGTTAGCCTTTCCCCTACAACAGATCCCATACTACCACCCATAAATCTGAAATCCATTACACCAAGTGCAACAGGCCATTGATTAATACGACCTACACCAGTTAGAACTGAATCTGTTAATTTCGTACGTGTACGAGTTTCTATTAAACGTTCACTATAATCTTTCTTATCATGAAAAGTCAAAGGATCACATGCTAATAAATGACTATCCATTTCTTGCCACGTATCTGTATCCAGTAGGTTTTTGATTCTCTCAGGAGCAGAAATTTGCAAATGATAGTCACAATCTGAACATACTCGTTGATTTTCCTGTAGATCACGAATATAAATTAGTACACCACATCCATCACATTGTGTCCATAACCCTTTTGCAGCAGCTTCTAATGAATCTTTTCCTGAACTCACTAAATTTGGATTTGTTTCCAATAAAGCTTCTTGTTGCCTACGACGATCTTCAAACCAATCAAATAAAGACATAAAAATCTACCTAATACAGTTTATGAATTCTCTTTAGAAAATCATCTTTATTTTAATACAAATCACATTTACTTGACTAAAAAAATATTTTACGATTCTCTTGATTTTAATTAATTAACACTTTCCAGAAGTAAGTGATTATGATTTTCTGAAATAAGAGTATAACTTCTATTTAAAAGCTATACTCTTAGTATAGCACTAATAATAATTAGTGTCTAACTTTATACACATATGTGATTTCAAAATACTATTATTTAGTGAATAATACATGTTAGAATAATTGAAATCTATTTTTTTATAATAAATACATGTTATATTATCTATTTCCTACTAGTAATCCTGAGTCTGTTGTATGGCCATCCTATGCTCGATGGATCCAATGGTTAACTTATTTATGGCTTGCTGTAGGATTAATTATTCTACTCTCTGCATCTTATCCATCTGCTATCACAGATTTTGGAGATGGCCTTTACTATGTAAAACGTCAGCTTCTATGGGTACTACTCGGAATTATAGAATTTAATATTTTAATAAGAGTACCTATTGCACAAACTATGCGGATAGCTCCTACAGGACTTTTGGTAGGATTAATATTAATCATGCTAACTCTAGTGAAAAGTATTGGTATTTCTGTAAATGGAGCAAGTCGTTGGATTGCAATTGGACCGATATTAATACAACCTTCTGAGATTATAAAACCTTTTTTAATTTTACAAGCCGGATATATTTTTGCTTCATGGAAAAATATGGCCTGGAAGGTTAGATCTTTTTGGCTGTGTTTTTTTGGATTAATTGTAGTAGGTATATTATTACAGCCTAACTTGAGCACTGCCACTTTATGTGGTTTTACATTATGGCTAATTGCTTTAGCAGGGGATATTCCTTTATTTTACTTAGGTGGTGTTTCAGTTACAGGTCTGGTTATGGGTCTAATAAGCTTAGGAGCTCGAGAATATCAGCGACAAAGAATTATTACTTTTATTAATCCATGGGCTGATCCTACTAATAAGGGTTATCAATTAGTACAAAGTTTATTAGCTGTAGGCTCAGGGGGTTGGATTGGAACAGGTTTAGGTTTATCTCAACAAAAATTATGTTACCTTCCCATTCAATACACGGACTTTATATTTGCAGTTTTTGCAGAAGAATTTGGATTCTTAGGTTGTTTTTTATTTTTAAATTTTCTAATTATATACACTACACTAGGTCTTCTTATCGCAATTGGAACACGTAATTCAATTCATCGTCTTATAGGAGTGGGAAGTATAAGTTTGTTAAGCAGTCAATCATTAATTAATATTGGTGTAGCAGTTGGTGTATTACCTACAACTGGTTTACCTCTCCCATTTTTTAGTTATGGGGGTAATGCCTTATTGGCTAGTATGTTTGCGGCTGCACTTTTAGTAAGGATATCTCTCGAATCAAACTACAAAATTAAATAAATGGTTCCTATGAAAATCCGCATAATAGAAATATGCCCTGGAGAGGATTCGAACCTCCACGCCTTACGGCACTTGTTCCTAAGACAAGCATGTCTACCGTTCCATCACCAGGGCTTCCCTATAATGAGATTATAGCATAAATGATTACACTGTTTCTATCCTACTACTATAGGGAAGAAAGGGTCACGAAGATCTATTATAAACTGACCTGAATTGTTACTAGAAAGGTTTACTTTTCTCAAAGAATCTAAAGTTAGTAATTGTTTAATTAATTTACTCAAGTCAGACCCTATCATTACAGTTCCCAGTTCTGTGTAAAGAATAATATTATACGGATCAATCAAATCCAATTCAAAGATATTTACAGGACAAGTTTGTAATATAAAACATATTTGAGTGATCAATTCTTTATATTGATCACGAAATCCTTTGATTTTTATCTTATGATCAGGACTAGTAAAATCTAAATTAGCATCTATTTTTGATTTATTATATTTTACTAACATACCAGTAGAGTCAAAGTATCCAATAGGAGCATCTTTGCCGAATTCCTTAACATATGATAGATAGTTTTGCATTTCTTGTCCATCAGACAAAGTGGAATTAGAATGAATCCATTCATGACAATTTAAAGCATAAGCAAACTTATCTTTTTGCAAAACAGACAGGTTTTTAGAATCTATACCATTAGCCCGTTTCCAATTGTCCATTCCCTTCTTTGTTAGCCATTCATAATTTATATTCCAATTAGTATTAGGCATTATGACACCTACTGGAGGGATTAACTTAGGTTTATGTTCTATATAAACACAACTATCTGGAAATGTCATTCGTACATTGGTATTCTGAAGATGAGAAGTTTTATTTTCTGATCGCATTACTTCTCCCAATGTAAAAGGATATTTCATATATATTATACTTAACCATTGCTCAGGATCTAAGGTTCTTGATGCATAGCTAAAACATGAAATTTTTCTTATTTCATAACTTGTCCATCTAGGTAAATTTAGAAACCACAGTATAAATCCTATCCATGTAATAGCCCAACTTATTTTCCATAATCTTTTATGTAAATACTGATGTTTGTTTTTAAGGTTCATATTATGAGAAATCATTAATTGATGAGTAGTTCTATTATATTTTTTTATTAAGTAAATATAAAATATATTTTAAGACTTACTCATTAGTTAATAGTAAATTCAATTTCTTGATTTAACTTCCTAATTTAAATGCATCAATAAACAAACCATATAATAATCCTAACTTAAATTGATTGATTTGGTTTTTAATAGGAAAGTTGGTAGATTTAATTGGAATACTTATATTTATATTAAACAATAATATTGACTGGTTCTTTTGTACTCGTAGACCATACACCCACTTACTTATAATTTCATTAAGAGAAACAATAATTGCACTAACCAAAACATCCCAATCTCCTGTTTGACCTATTAAAGTTGCAATTCCTGATGCAGAAAAGAAACCTATAAAAAATATTACAGTACCTTGGGTTAAATTACTCCATTGATACAATATGTAAGTTTTGAACCGTTCATATTGTAGATCCAGATATCTTTCCAGTCTTGTAAAGTAAGGCATATATTAATAAAATTTGTTAAACCAGATAAAGATGGTTTTACTTTTACACCAATTATTAAAAAATACAGTTCTATCTGTTTTATGTTCTATATATATTTTAATATTACCATTTTAACCAATCTATATTATTAGTATCTGTTGTTTGCCTATTTCTGTAAATTGTCAAAATAAGAGCTAAACCAATTGCAGCTTCTGCGGCAGCAATTGCTATAATAAATAAACTAATAACTTGTCCTTTTATTTCCTGTCCATCCATAAAATTGCTAAATGCAACAAAATTAAGATTGATTGCATTAAATATTATTTCTAGAGACATAAAAGCTCTAATAATATTGGCAGCAGTAATTAAACCATATAATCCAATACAAAATAAAGTTGCTGATAAGATAATATAATTTTCTAGAATCATTTGTTTTAATTAATTAGTCTTTACTTTCTATTGAAAGTTGAGATGTAGAATAAGTTGTTAGTTCTTTCTGTTCTATTACCAAATCACGACGTGCAATTACGATTGCTCCTATCAAAGCTAATAGTAATAAAATAGAAACCACTTCAAATGGAAGTAAATAATCAGTAAATAGATGTTTTCCAATAGCTTGCGTTGTTTCGACAGTAGCTAGAGTAGATTGTATTGGCCAATTTGTACTAGTTATTACTATAATAAATATACTAAACAGAAATATTGGGATTATTATTTGTACTAATTGTTTAATTCCACTAGAACTAGTCTCTGAATTAAGTTGTTGTTGTACTAGCATAATGGCAAATATAATTAAAACATTTATAGCACCTACATAAACAACAATTTGAGCAGCAGCTACAAAATCTGCATTAAGCAATATATATATACCAGCTAATCCTGATAAAGTTCCTGATAAAAAGAAGGCAGCCTCTAACACTTTAGGACTTAATACAACGCCTAAAGCAGTAACGATAATAAATATTTCTAAAAATATTAAAATAAATTCAGGTGAAAAATCCATAATTAACTGATTAAGTATTTCTATTATTCATACGTTCAATGATCTCATTAGGTCTTAATCCACCTACAGATTCTGTTTTGCTAACATCATGTGGTTCCATTTTACCCTTAGGTAAGTAAGACAAATTTTTTATAGGTGTTACCATGGGATCCTGCGCAATGTTATAAGGTAGTCTACCTAGGGCAACATTATCATAATTTAACTCATGACGATTATAGGTAGATAATTCATATTCTTCAGTCATTGATAAACAGTTTGTAGGACAATATTCAACACAATTTCCACAAAAAATACAAACTCCAAAATCAATACTATAATTACGAAGTTGTTTTTTCTTAATTTCGGGCTTATAATCCCAATCAACAACAGGAAGATTAATTGGACAAACTCTCACGCAAACTTCACATGCTATACATTTATCAAACTCAAAATGTATACGCCCTCTAAATCTTTCTGTGGGAATTAATTTTTCATAAGGATATTGAATTGTTACAGGTCGTCTGCGAATATGATCAAAAGTAACCATATATCCTTGGCCTATCGATCGAGTGGCGTTCCCCACTTCTTTACTTGCTTTAATAAGAGAGTTGCTAAACATAAAATATAAGATTAAATTTTATTATAATTTTTAAATATTAATAGAAGAAAAGAAAAGTTGTAAGCTCGCTGTTATTAGAAGATTTGCTAAAGATAAAGGTAATAAAAACTTCCATCCTAAATCTAATAATTGATCAATACGAACCCTTGGAAATGTCCATCTCGTTAGAATCGCTAAAAAAACCAAGAAATATGCTTTTATCAAAGTTACGGAAATATTGAAAAAGCCAACCCATACTTTCACACCTATATCTGAATTAGATATATGAAAAAAATCAAGTAAAGTGTCGACAGGTACAATAAAAGTCCACCCACCAAGATAAAGGGTTGTTACCAATAAAGATGAAAGAATTAAATTAACATAAGAACCTACATAAAAAAGTCCAAATTTCATTCCTGTATATTCAGTTTGGTAACCTGCTACTAATTCTTCTTCTGCTTCAGGTAAATCGAAAGGCAATCTCTCACATTCTGCAAGTGCTGAAATCAAAAAAGCTATGAATCCAACAGGCTGTCTCCAGATATTCCATGTAAAAATTCCATGAATTGCCTGTTTTTCCACAATATCAATTGTACTTAAACTATCGGTTAAAATTATAATTCCTAAAACAGATAATGCTAAGGGGATTTCATAACTAATAGATTGAGCAGCTGCACGTAATCCACCTAAAAGAGCATATTTGTTATTAGATCCATATCCTGACATTATTAATCCTAAAGGAACAATACTGGAAATAGCTAACCAGAAAAATACACCTATGTTAATATTTGCTAGAATGACTTTGTTTCCAAAAGGAATAATCATAAAAGAAAAAAAGACGGGCACTACTACAATAGCAGGTCCTAAAGTAAATAGCCATGATTGAGCATTTTGTGGCGTTATATCTTCTTTGAATATTAATTTTAAACCATCTGCTAGTGCTTGAAGAACACCCATAGGTCCTGCATATTCTGGACCTATGCGTTGTTGTACTCCTGCAGATATCTTACGTTCTAACCAAACAGCAACTAAAACGCCTAGAGTGGCACCTAACAGTAAAAAAATAATAGGTAAAAGTATCCATATTATCTTGGCAAATCCATCCAAACTAATTGAAGGAATTGATAAATTCAAAAAATCAAAGAAATTTACCCAACTTGCATAGAGATTTATATCATTATTCATACTAGCGATCTACCTCTCCCATAATAATATCAATACTTCCTAAAATAGTCATAATATCTGCTAGTTTCATTCCTCTTACTAAAGATGGTAAAACTTGTAGATTAATAAATCCAGGAGGTCTAATTTTAAGCCTCCAGGGAAATAAATTATTATCACCAATTAAATACACCCCTAATTCGCCTTTGGGAGCTTCTACTCTTACATAATGTTCTTGTGCAGGTATTTTAAATGTAGGTGAAGGTTTTTTACTTATCCATTGATAATCAAATCCATTCCAAGGAGATTGACGCCCCTCATTTATTCTCTTTGCTTCCAAACTTTCATAAGATCCTCCAGGAATAGCAATTAAAGCTTGGCGTATAATTTTAATAGATTCGCGCATCTCTCTGATACGTACAACATATCGCGCAAAACAATCACCTTCATTACTCCATTGAATATCCCAGTTCAATTCGTTATAACATTCATAGTTATCCACTTTTCTAAGGTCCCATTGTACCCCTGAAGCACGAAGCATAGGTCCTGACAACCCCCAATTGATAGCATCTTCTCTCGAAATATATCCAATTCCTGATACACGTTTTAAGAAGATAGGATTATTAGTAATAAGTTTTTCGTATTCATTCACTTTAGGTAAAAAATAATCACAAAAATCTAGACATTTTTCTATCCATCCATATGGTAAATCTGCAGCTACGCCTCCAACACGAAAATAATTGTGCATCATACGCATTCCTGTTGCAGATTCGAAAAGATCATAGATCATTTCCCTTTCACGGAAAATATAAAAGAAAGGAGTTTGTGCACCAATATCTGCCATAAATGGACCGAGCCATAAAAGATGAGAAGCAATACGGCTAAGCTCAAGCATAATAACACGTATATAACTAGCTCTTTTAGGAATTTCAATATTAGCCAGTCTTTCAGGGGCATTAACAGTAATAGCTTCAGTAAACATTGTTGCTAAATAATCCCATCGGGTTACATAAGGTAAGTATTGAACAATCGTTCTATTTTCAGCAATCTTTTCCATACCACGATGTAAATAGCCCATAATTGGCTCACAATCTACAACATTCTCCCCATCTAAACTTACAATTAAACGTAATACACCATGCATTGATGGATGATGAGGTCCCATACTAACCACCATGGGGCTAGAGGAAGGTTTTAAATTAGCAATCATTATTTTATTTTGATATATAGATAATAAATAAAATTATTAATAATATATTTTATTAAGTCAAATATATTATAGCCCATTTGAATTGGTAATAAGTTGAACTTAAAGATAAAAATATAACTTCTTTTAGGAAGGACAAGTATGATATCATAAATTGTAGAGCGACATCGATAAAAATAGTTACTGATTATTTACTTTATATTTCTAACGTTGCATCTATTTTACTCAACCAAGTTAAGAAGGTTATAACTATTCTTTGGAGATGCATATATGTTTCAAACAATACGTACTTTATTATACGCAAGTGCTCTCTGGACAACTGTAATGGCGATCACTACAAGTCCAGCAGAAGCTTATCCTGTTTATGCTCAGCAAAATTACGCTTATCCTCGTGAAGCGACAGGAAAAATTGTGTGTGCCAATTGTCACTTAGCTAAAAAAGCTGTAGATATTGAAGTTCCTCAAGCTGTGTTACCAGATACAGTATTTGAAGCAGTGGTAAAAATACCATATGATCTTAAGACTAAACAAGTTTTAGGAAATGGTAAAAAAGGTGGATTAAATGTAGGTGCTGTTTTAATGCTTCCTGAAGGTTTTAAAATTGCTCCCACAGAGCGTCTATCTGATGAGTTAAAGGCAAAGGTAGGTAATCTTTATTTTGAGCCTTTTAAAGAAAATTTAAATAATATTGTTGTTGTAGGTCCGTTACCAGGCAAGCAGTATCAAGAAATTGTTTTCCCAGTTTTATCTCCTGATCCTACAAAAGATAAGAGTGTTAAGTATCTAAAATACCCTATCTATCTAGGTGGTAACCGTGGACGTGGTCAAGTTTATCCTGATGGTAGTAAAAGCAATAACACGGTATATCAAGCTTCTACTTCCGGCCGTGTTGTTTCTATCCAGACAACTGATGAAAAGAAACCAGTAATTAATGTTACTATTGAGTCTACTGATGGCAACAAAGTAACTGATGTTATACCAGTAGGTCCTGAGCTTCTTATCAAAGAAGGAGATACTGTAAAGGCTGATCAAGCAATTACAAATGATCCTAACGTAGGTGGTTTTGGGCAGGCTGATACAGAAGTTGTATTACAGAGCGCAGATAGAATTAAAGGATTATTAGTATTCTTTGTTTCAATTTTATTCGCACAGATGTTCTTAGTCTTTAAAAAGAAGCAATACGAAAAAGTTCAATTAGCGGAAATGAATTTCTAGATTT
>Ga0181564_10000805_pt1 | contig 27741 bp, 20 predicted proteins | sample 011ome_24_FD_134512 | JGI IMG/M metagenome (GOLD analysis project Ga0181564, IMG submission 134512) | Coastal salt marsh microbial communities from the Groves Creek Marsh, Skidaway Island, Georgia - 011513CT metaG (megahit assembly) | ecosystem: Environmental > Aquatic > Marine > Intertidal... | reverse complement strand
TAATGTTTGTCTCATAGTTATTGTTTTTAATGTTTGCCAACGGTAAAGTATAAGCATAGTAAGGGATTAGAAAGCAGAAAGTTTCGATTTTTAAACAACTTATGTAAATACAAAACTGCTATTTGTATTAGCCTTAAACCCTTATTATGCTTATACATTGTTAGCAGAAGATTTTATTCAGATTTGCTAAATGTTAACTTCTTACCGTCTGCTGATTGACCTACTGTGTCCTCTATTAAAAGTTCATTATTATTTATCACAAAGTTATAAGATACATTTTCTATTGTAATTTCATTTCCATTAATAGAGTAAGTATAATTACCATTAGAGTTTAAAGGTAAACTACTGTTTGTGTTAGTACCATTTTCTATAACAACATCTATAGTGTTATTAGAGGCAAAAGTCCATTGTATTTCATCTGTATAGTTATCCGTAGGTGAGAAACCTGGTTCATATTTAATCAAATACCAAGTCGCTACTATATCCTGATTATTTTGTTCAGTTGAATTGTCATCATTATTGCATGAAGTTGCAAGAAAGATACTTAAAATTAAAATTATTGCTTTCATTGTTAAATATTTTATGTTGAACAATAAAGAGTTAGGGCAACTGCCCTAACTCTTTATTAATTATTGTTTTATTAAAGTTTTAGCATCTACTATTTCGCCATCACAAACTAAAGCAACTGTGTAATATCCTAAAGGATAAGAACTAACATTAATATTAGTTTGTTGTAGGTTTGTGTCTAAAATATAATTATTAGAAGTATTACTTCCATAGTAACCTATAACCATTAGATATGCTGAATTTACGCCATTTGTTTTATAAGTTACAGAAATATTATCAGATGCAGGATTTGGCGCAATACTTTCTATTATACTTGGTTTAAATTTAATCTCAACATCTTCATAGTCTTTAAAGCCATCCGTAGTTGCAATTACTTCGAGTTTATACTCTTTTACAACATCAGCTGTAACTGTTAAATCTTTACCTTGATAGATTAAATTCCCATCACTATCATACCAATTATAAACTGCTGGTTCATTGATGTCTTCTGCGCTGATTGTAATGGTTTCGTTTAAATCCACCTCTTTATCTCCTCCTGCATCAGCAATAAATATAGGTCTTGTTTCTTTTTTTATTATATAAGTCTCACCTCCGATTACTTCGCCAGTATTAGCATCTTTTTGAATAACGTGGTAAGTATATTCTGTTTTATCAGTCAATTCTTCTGTCAAGAAACTAAAATCTAACGTAAGTAATCCCATTTCATTAGGTTCAAAAGCTATGTTATCTAAAATAACATTATCGCCTTTAACCAATTTTCTTTTCTCCTCGATTGTAGGGTCTAATTTCTCTGCAATTTTGCCACCGCGTTCCCAAGCATCAAATAAAACATCGTCCATTTTTAAAGTTACTTCTGCTTCTTCAAAAATTGCTTTTCCACCTTCATTAGTTTCCTTTTGTAATTCAAGGAAAAAAGTTTTAGGTGTATTGTATGGATTTGCAACTAATACTGAACCACTTGTAAAATCAGAAACTAAATCAACAACTGTAATGTTTTTCCATGCTTGATTTACAGCGGATACTGTTTGACCTCCCGTGCCATCACTTCTTCGTATAACATGGATATAGACTCTTAAACAATAACTTTCATTATTGCTAGAAGTCCTCAAATAAGTACTTTTGTTAAAAAAGTTGTTGTTCGTTTGAGCAGGTGTATGACATAACTGCTGCCCAAATAAATCGTTGCTTAAAAGACTAAGCAAAATTACCGTTAGATAAAATAATTTTTGTTTCATCACTTAACTGTTTTAAAATTACACATTATTTTAATTTTTTTAGCTCAAATTCAATTTCATCTCCTTTTCACGAGAGTTTTTTTCAAATTTTCTGCTAACGGCTTCGGCTATGAGTAGTTGCGCGGTTTAGCGGTTAACTTTGCAAGCCTGCCTACTGCAGGCAGGCAATTACTTATAGCCATTGTTGGCAACTGTTTTTTTTAATTAATTGTTATATTAACAGTTATAAATTCAGTCGGACTTGATTTAAAACTAAATTCATATTCTCCTGCATTACTTACTGTAAATTCATAGTTTGTAGTTCTGATAGGTGCGTCTTGAGTGCAGATACATCCTTCATATTTTGCTTCTACCTCTATTGTTCTTACATTTCCATTTTCGGTTTCGATAAATTTTCCAAATCCGCCACAACCGTTAAAAACTCCGAAATTTACTTCGATGTTGATTGTTTCATTAACGTTTCCAGAAGTTGGTGCGTTTACAGAAGCAACATATCCAATTTCATATTGAATACATTCATTGTTTTCGTCATCATTATTTTCACAGCTAATTATTAAACTGGAAATAAAAATCAAGAAGAATAAATTCAAGTCTTTTAGTTTCATATTTTTTTTTATAGATGATGAAATTTTTAATTGGTTGCGTAAAATTGTTGCCAACTACTGTATATCGGAACTGGTTCCGATATATCCAATATATTTGATTGTTAAGGTTGTTGTTTTAAAATATTGATTATCATATATTTAATTCTTAATAATTGATCTTGTAGAACAACATTCTCTATCATAATTTATGCACATTTACTATGTGCCTATTTATAGAGCTATGTCCTTATAAGACCTTAACCAGACGTATATCGGAACCTTTCCAATACGGCATTCAATAAAACAGAATCTAAAACTTCGGTTCAGCTCTTTTAGAAGATTTAGACTTGGGGTCTTAATCAAAAATCAAACTTAAACTTATTTTTTAATAATACAAATAAATGAGTCCTTTATTTTTGTAAATAACTGATAGTGTTTACTTTAAATTTAAAAACATTAAACAAAATTGTATTATAATGCAACTAACTTCGTTTTTGATATTCACAATTTCACTGCCTGAATTTGTTTATAATTATTAGTAACTAAAGCAACTCAAACCCCCAAATAGTTTTATATTTAGGATTCCGTTTTATAGCTTATAACATACCTATGTATTTAATTTTTGATACCGAAACTACCGGCCTGCCAAAACGTTGGAATGCACCCATTACCGATGTTGACAACTGGCCCCGCTGTATTCAGATTGCATGGCAACTGCATGACGAGCTCGGAAACTGTATCGAGCATCAAGATTATTTAATACGCCCCGATGGCTTTAACATCCCTTACGATGCCGAAAAAATTCATGGCATCTCCACAGAATTAGCAACCGAACAAGGATTGCCACTTTCTGAAGTCCTAGAATTATTCAATACTGCCTTGTCAAAAACCACTTTTGTAGTGGGACAAAACCTCGGCTTTGATTTGAATATTATGGGCTGTGAGTTTCACCGTCTTCAAGTTCCAACACCTTTAAATGAGCGCCCCGTTTTAGATACCTGCACCGAAAAAACAGCAGCTCTATGTCAAATCCCTGGGGGTAGAGGCGGTAAATTTAAACTACCAACGCTGACGGAATTGCACCAGTTTTTATTTCACAAACCTTTTGGAGAGGCCCACAATGCCACAGCCGATGTTGAAGCAACCACCCGTTGTTTTTTAGAACTGATTCGACGGAAAGAATTTACCATCGACCAACTGCAAGCCTCCAACGATTTTTACGAACGCTTTCAGTCTGAAAACCCAGAAGAAATACAGCCCGTTGGTATAAAACATGTCAACCTCAAGCAAGCCTCCGCCACAATTGCGGCACGAATCCAACAAGAACAAGAAGCCCTTACTCCCCAGCAAGTTACCACTGAAATCCCGGACATCCTCATTGATGCGGAAGTGGTGCATCTGCATAATCACTCCCAGTTTTCGGTCTTACAATCCACCATCAGTGTCAAAAACTTAGTCGCAGCAGCAGCAGATCATCAGATGCCAGCCGTTGCCATTACCGACCATGGAAATATGATGGGAGCCTTTCATTTTGTCAAAGAAATTGGCAATTATAACAGAACCATTCGTCAAAAAAACAAAGATGCCGAAGCCGCCAATGAAGCTGCAGATGCAAAAGAAATTAAAGGAATTGTAGGCTGTGAATTCTTCGTTTGTGAAGACCATACCAACAAATCCCAAAAAGACAACGGCTATCAAGTCGTCTTTTTGGCAAAATCCAAAAAAGGCTATCATAATCTAGTAAAAATGTCGTCCAAGGCCTACACCGATGGGTTTTATTATTTACCTAGAATTGACCGCGACATTGTAGAAGCATACAAAGAAGATTTAATTGTCCTCACAGGGAATTTATATGGCGAAGTGCCTTCCAAAATATTAAATGTTGGCGAGCGTCAAGCCGAAGAAGCCCTGTTGTGGTGGAAAGATAAATTTGGAGCCGATTTGTACGTGGAACTGATGCGTCACAATCAAGAAGATGAAGACCGAGTCAACCCTGTATTAATCAATCTCGCCAAAAAACATGCAGTCAAATTAGTTGCTACAAACAACACCTATTATATCAATCAGGAAGATGCCAATGCTCATGATATTTTATTGTGTGTAAAAGATGGTGAAAAACAAGCCACTCCAATAGGTCGTGGACGCGGATTCCGATACGGACTGCCAAATCAAGAATATTATTTCAAATCCTCAGAGGAAATGAAATCCCTTTTTAAGGACGTTCCTGAAGCCATAGTGAACATTCAAGAAGTAGTTGATAAAATCGAACCTTTTGAATTGGCACGTGATGTGTTGCTACCAAAATTCGAAATTCCTCAAGAATTTGTAAACCCGTTGGATGAAACCAATGGCAGTAATTTAGGAGAAAATGCCTATTTGAAACATTTAACTTATTTGGGTGCCGAAAAACGCTATGGATCTCTTACAGAGGACATCAAAGAACGGATCGATTTTGAGTTAAAAACCATTGAAAATACGGGATATCCAGGGTATTTTTTGATTGTAGAAGATTTTATTCGCGTGGCACGTTCCATGGATGTATCGGTAGGTCCCGGTCGTGGATCGGCAGCCGGATCCGTAGTTGCTTATTGTCTTTGGATTACAAATATTGACCCCATTAAATACGATTTACTTTTTGAGCGGTTTTTGAATCCCGATCGTGTGAGTATGCCCGATATTGATATTGATTTTGATGATGAAGGTCGTGGACGTGTGATGGATTATGTCATCCAAAAATACGGAGCAAATCAAGTGGCTCAAATCATCACCTATGGAACCATGGCAGCCAAATCGTCTATTAGAGATACTGCCAGAGTGTTGGACTTGCCTTTAGGGGACGCGGATCGCATTGCCAAGTTGATTCCCAATATGGCGAAGCTGAACAAAATTTTTAACACCCCTGAAAAAGAGTTGAAATCGAAGTTCAGATCGGAAGATATGGAGTTGATCAATCAGTTGCTCAATTTATCAGAGGGCGATGACTTGGAAGCAGAAACAATTAATCAAGCACAGGTGCTAGAAGGATCGCTCAGAAACACAGGAATTCATGCTTGTGGGGTGATCATTACACCGGGTGATATTACTAATTTTGTGCCCATTGCCACGGCTAAAGATTCCGATCTTTATGTCACCCAGTTTGACAATTCCGTAGTAGAAGATGCAGGACTGCTAAAAATGGATTTCTTAGGTCTCAAAACCTTAACCCTTATCAAAGACACCGTTAAAATTGTCAAAGCCAAACACAATGTTATATTGGATCCCGATAATTTTCCCTTGGATGATGAATTGACTTACGAGTTATTTCAAAAAGGGGAGACCGTCGGCGTATTTCAGTACGAATCGCCGGGGATGCAAAAACACATGCGGGATTTAAAGCCAACTGTTTTTGCCGATTTAATTGCCATGAATGCCTTGTATCGTCCAGGGCCAATTGAATATATTCCGAGTTTTATTCGCCGTAAACAAGGCGATGAAGAAATCAGTTATGACCTTCCTGAAATGGAAGAATATTTGAAAGAAACCTATGGGATTACAGTGTATCAAGAGCAAGTAATGCTATTGTCACAAAAATTGGCAGACTTTACCAAAGGTGAAGCCGATGTTTTGCGTAAAGCGATGGGAAAAAAACAAATTTCGGTTCTCGATAAGATGAAACCGAAGTTTATAAACCAAGCTGCTGCCAAAGGAATGGCCGCGGATAAGCTGGAGAAAATATGGACCGATTGGGAAAAATTTGCCAGTTATGCTTTTAACAAATCTCACTCCACTTGTTATGCATGGATTGCCTACCAAACCGCCTATTTAAAAGCCCATTATCCTGCGGAATATATGGCAGCGGTGTTGTCTAATAACATGAACGACATCAAGCAAGTTACCTTCTTTATGGAGGAGTGTAAGCGCATGAAATTAAATGTTTTAGGGCCGGATGTTAATGAGAGTTATTACAAATTTTCCGTCAATAAAGACAATGCAGTACGTTTTGGAATGGGAGCCATAAAAGGAGTGGGGCATGGTGCCGTTAAAACCATTGTAGAAGAACGTAAAAATGAAGGGCCTTATAAGTCCATTTTTGATTTGGCAAAACGTATTGATCTTAGAGCGGCAAACAAAAAAGCATTTGAAAACCTTGCCAATGCAGGAGGTTTTGATTGTTTTCCAAAGACCCATCGTGCACAATATTTTCAAGATGATGGGGATGGGGTTACCTTTTTAGAAAAAACCATTAAATATGCCAACCGTTATCAAGAAAATAAAAACTCGGCACAAGTCAGTTTGTTTGGAGAATCGAGTGATGTTCAGATCCAAGAACCTGAAATTCCCCCTTGTGAAACATGGGGAACAATGGAAAAATTAGCTCGTGAAAAAGAAGTCGTAGGAATTTATATTTCTGGACATCCGTTGGATGATTTTAAATTAGAAATGCAAAACTTCTGCAATGGTGATATTTCTGTCTTTCACGATATGCCAAGTTTTATAAACAAAGAAATCTCTTTTGGAGGCGTAGTAACCGATGTCCAGCACCGTGTGAGTAAACAAGGAAAAGGTTGGGGCACCTTTGTCATAGAAGATTATATGAACAGCCATGAATTTCGGATTTTTGGCGAAGAATATTTAAAGTTTAAGCACTTTTTAATGCACAATAACTTTGTCTTTGTACGTGCTTTAATTAGAGAAGGATGGACCAATCGTGATACTGGAGCTAAGGGCGATCCGCGATTGCAATTCAATAGTTTTCAACTGCTGCATGACATCATGGAAGCCTATGCTAAAAAACTGTCTATTCAATTGAATATTAAAGAAATTTCTGAAGAAAAAATACAAAGTATCAAAGATCTTTTAAAAATGCATTCGGGCAATCACAATTTAAAATTTGTCATCTACGACGATGAGGAAGAATTGAAATTAGAAATGAACAGTCGCTTACAAAAAATTAAAATATCACAAGAATTATTGGAGGAATTAAAAGCACAAGAGGTGTTTTATAAATTGAATTAAGGATGTATAACAATCGACAATTCAGTCATAAGTAAAACAAATCGTGCCTTGCTGTGATTTGGTGATATTTTTAATTAATTTTGTAGTTCAATAAATAAACAGCATTTAAAAATAAATAATATGGCATTAGAAATCACAGACGCAAATTTTGAAGAAACAGTCTTAAAAAGTACAAAACCAGTATTGGTCGATTTTTGGGCAGCATGGTGTGGTCCTTGTAGAATGGTAGGACCAATCATTGAAGAAGTTAGTGCAGAATACGCTGACAAAGCAGTAGTAGGAAAAGTTGATGTCGATGCAAATCAAGAATTTGCAGCCAAATATGGCGTTCGAAACATTCCAACCGTATTGGTGTTTCAAAATGGAGAAGTTGTAGGACGTCAAGTGGGCGTTTCACCAAAAAACGTTTATACAGAAGCGATTGATGCATTGTTATAAAACATCTTTATAAAAAGAAATTTAAAAAGGTTTGTCTTATTGGCAAACCTTTTTTAGTTTAGGACCTATGGATATTCAAAAGGAATTACAACAAGCCTCGGGGTTTTTAAACTTTGATTTATTAGCTAAATCCATTGTAGAGGGCTTTATTTCTGGCATGCATAAAAGTCCCTTTCATGGGTTTTCAGCAGAATTTGCTGAGCATAAAATTTATAACAATTGCGAGAGTACGCGTCATATCGATTGGAAATTGTTTGCCAAAACAGACAAGCTATACACCAAACGTTACGACGAAGAAACCAACTTGCGTTGTCATTTGATTGTCGATAATAGCAGTTCTATGCATTATCCAAAATGCAATCAACTTTCCATTAATGAGTTAAATAAAGTTGGATTTTCAGTCCTAGCGGCAGCTGCCATGATGCAGCTCCTAAAAAAACAACGGGATGCCGTGGGCTTGAGTGTGTATTCAGATGCAATTGACTACTACGCTCCAGAAAAAGGAAGTGAGCGTCACCATCAAATGCTAATGGATCAATTAAATACCACTGTGAGCAGCCCTCAAAAGGGGGTAGGTACTAAAACCTATGAAGTCTTGCATCAAATTGCTGAAAAGCTACACCGCCGTTCGTTGATATTTTTGTTTACAGATATGTTTCAATCCGATCAGGAATCAGAGCTTCTTTTTGAAGCATTACGTCATTTAAAGCATAATAAGCATGAATTGGTGTTATTTCATGTCTATGATAAAGCCACAGAATATAATTTTGAATTTGAGAATACGCCTAAACGTTTTGTGGATGTCGAAACTGGTGGGGCTGTAGATTTGTATCCAGAATCATTACAAACAAATTACGAGGTTGCTATCGCAGACTATTTCAAGAACTTAAGTTTGAAGTGTGGACAGTATAAAATCAATTATGTAGGAGTTGATATACAAGAGGGATTCAACAAAATCTTGACTACCTATATGGTCGAACGTCAGAAATTTATTTAATTTTGATTTTAGTTAAAAATAAAGTCAAAAATAGTTGTGAAATGAAAAATGCAGTGTATATTTGCAACCGCATTAATGCAACGGTTTGGTAGTTCAGTTGGTTAGAATACCTGCCTGTCACGCAGGGGGTCGCGGGTTCGAGTCCCGTCCAGACCGCTAAGTATTTTTTTAAAATACATAAAGCAATTAAGACGTTGTGTTGTGATAATCAAAATGATTATCCGTGGTTTGTGACAAAACCAGTGAGAAGCTTTCCTTAAACGGAGGGCTTTTTTTATATCTAATCCCCAATAATTTTTTGTAAAAGTTAAAAATATAAATCTAGCTATTAGTTTTTGTTGTATCTTCGGAAAATATAAGAGTAAAGTTTCATAATTATGTCATCTTTAAATCCTTCAACATCAATTTTGGGGCAAAGAAAAGCTAAGCACTTGCTTAGACGCAGTTGTTTCCAATATTCTAAAGCTGTATTAGATCAATTTGCGGCTTTAACTCCAGAGCAAGCACTGGATCAGCTCACCGTAGAACCGACTGTTTTTTGGGAAGATCCTTATGACACGAAAGTAAATCCTCAAACCGGAGTCTCGGATGATTTTTGGATTCATACGCCTAATACAGTGCCTTCAGATTTTCCTTATGGACAAAACCGAAAACGAGCAATAGTTTCTGGATGGTGGTGGTACAACGCATATAAACAGAACAACCTTAAACACAAACTCACCTTTTTTTTGCATACAACCTTTACGGTGTCAAAGGACGATGGCGTTGGGAAGTCTTCCTATTTCTATGACTATTTAAAGTTGTTAGAATTCTATGCTTTTGGAAATATTAAAACACTTGCTAAAAAAATCACCTACGATAATGGAATGCTAAATTATTTGGACAATACAACAAATAATAAAAACAATCCTAATGAGAACTATGCGCGGGAATTTCTTGAACTTTTCACAATTCTTAAAGGCCCTCAAATAGGCGAAGGAAATTACACGAATTATACGGAGACAGATATTCAAACCACTGCTAAAATTTTCTCTGGAATAAAAATGAAACCCAACAGAGATGTCATCGATCCTGATACAGGAATTCCGATGGGGTATGCATTGGTTGGTCAGCACAATACAGATTCCAAAACATTTAGTAATGCATTTAATAATCAAACAATTTCAGGGCAGTCGGATGAGGCAGGCATCAAACAGGAGATAGACGATTATGTAGAAATGGTATTTGCAAAAGAGGAAACAGCGAAGGCTTATGTGAGAAAGATTTACAGGTATTTTGTAAAAAGCGAATGGGATCAGGAAGTTGAAGATAATATTATTACACCACTATCAGCTCAGTTGATAGCATCTGATTACAACCTCTTAGACGTTCTTAAGACGCTTTTAAAATCGGAGCATTTCTATGATGAAGATGATTCAGACAGCTCAAATGAAATTATTGGAAGTATAGTCAAAAACCCAATTCAACTCTTAAGTGAAGCCTTGAGTCTATTGCAAGTTGAATTACCAGACCCCGCTGCTAGCAGTACAAATCCGCCAACGACTTGGACAACAGATCAAATTTATTTCTATAAATTTTATTTTAATTTTTGTTATTACGGATATTTCGCTGGTGCTGGTATGAATCCATTTTCGCCTGATACAGTCGCAGGTTATCCTGGCGATTACCAAACGCCAGATTTTGACCGCAGTTGGTTTTCTTCTAACACCATTATTTCACGTTATAAACTTATAGAATGTTTTATTTCTGGAAAAAATAAAATTAACAACCCGAACGTCAACATTTGGGTGTCGTTTAACAGCGTTGACTATGTTCATAACTCCGGACATTTCTCCTTTGCGAGTGATGCTCAGACTTTAGTCACCGAAATTTCAGAACTACTTTATTGCGAATCAATAGATCAAAGCAGAATCGACTATTTTATGACGGTTCTTAATGAAATGGATCCCTCTTATTGGAACTCAGCTTGGAATAGTTACCTTCAATCGGGAAACGATGTACAGGTCAAAATACGACTTGATGCCCTATTTACTAAAATGATTAATGCTCCAGAATTTCAATTAATGTAAGGCGCAGACAAATGAAAAGAAGACAATTTATAAAATTATCATCAACAGCTTCAGCGATTGGGCTAATGCCTTTTCAAGTGAACGCTTCTTTAAAACTAATGAATTCGTTTTTTAATTGTGATGTCTCTAACAGGAAATTAGTTTTGGTAGAGCTTGCTGGAGGTAATGATGGACTTAATACGGTAATTCCTATCAGTGCGTTTACCGATTATCAAACCTTACGTCCAAACATTCATATTCCATCATCTTTATACCTTCCGCTTAATCAGATTGACACTAGTTTAACGGGTACAAATCAGGACATTGCGTTACATCCAGCGCTTACAGGATTTCAAAATTTATACGCAGCTGATCAACTCAGAATTATTCAATCTGTAGGCTATCCCTCTCAAAACAAAAGCCATTTTGCTTCTAAAGATATTTATGCTACGGGTAATGATGGTAGTAATTGGAATAATGGAAGCGACAGCGGTTGGATTGGTCGTTATATGGAACAAGCTTATGCGGACTTAATCCCAGCAAACTATCCATTGGGAATTCAGATCGGTTCACAAAACACCAATCTTGGATTTCATGGCATTGTTGAGCATGGTCTAGCCTTAAACATCAACGGTCAAGACTCGGAAAACTTTTATTCTGTTTTAAGTGGGTTGGGTGGAACTCCCCCAGAAAATATTCCAAACTCTCATTATGGAGAAGAACTTCAGAACATCATAAACGTCGATGCACTTTCCAATCAATATTCTGAAATTATTTCTAATTCATTCAATGCAGGTTCTAATAGTGCCACGACAACTTATCCAGATACAAATCTTGCAGATCAGTTAAAAACAGTCGCAAGATTAATGCGAGGCGGTATTCAATCTAAAATATTTATGGTTAAATTAGGAGGATTTGACACCCATAATAATCAAAACCAAGCTTCAGGGGATATACAAGGCGATCATTACGAATTAATGTCAAAATTATCAGAAGCTATTGAAGCATTTATGTCAGATTTGAATTCCGATAGTTTAGCAGATGATGTTTTGGGAATTACTTTCTCAGAATTTGGAAGAAAGGCCCAAGAAAATGGTAGTTTAGGAACGGATCATGGCGAAGTTGCTCCCGTTTTTGCTTTTGGAAAACCGGTTAAAAGTGGGGTTTCAGGAGTGAATGTTGATTTGAGTGAAGCAGTTTCATCTAATAATTTTCAAATACAATCGGTTCAGTACGATTATAGACAAACCTTTGCAACCATTATGCAAGATTTTCTAGGTTCCAACGATGCTGTAGTGGATGCTGCCTTTGTAGGAAATATGAACAGTGAAAGTTTCACGGATTATAAAATCCCAGACCTCGTTAAATCAGAATTTTTGGTTCCCGAAAGTTGCTATGATGGCAGTTTAAGTACTCCAAATCAAACACTTGCTGAATGGTCTGTGTATCCTAATCCATTTAAAACAGACTTCTTCGTGAAGTCCGAAAATCAACATTTAAAAACGTCCTATGAGTTAAGAAATTATCTCGGTCAGCGCGTCTTGAGTGGGGATCTTGAATTTGTAAATGGAAATGCAAAAATTCAAACGAATAACTTACAAAATGGATTGTATATTTTAACCTTAAAAAATAATATAGAATCGCATGTTCAAAAGTTAATTAAATATTGATTTTAAGAGTTTTATATATAACAAAGGCGAACCCCTAATTGATTCGCCTATGATATTTTATGTGTTTTTTAAACCTATTCTTTCTTTAAATCAAAAACTTGACCTCCGATATCCAATTTAAAACCAGTTTTCTCGGCGTTAAATTGAATGCTTAATCCAGCTTCTTCCATAGAAAACTCACCACCACCTTCGCTTTCTAATGGCAATGCAGGTTGTCCTTCTACTTCAAGAACAAGGGTTCCTGAATTTTCTGAAACAGTAAATTTCATTGGAAATTCTGGTGCAGAATAAACGCCTAAATAATCTGTTAAAATCTCAACAGTCTCAGCGCCATCAGATGCTCTCCATTTGTTATTTAATGAATTTACGTCTGGCAATACAAAATCAGGATCAATGACCACTTTAGCCAACTCTTCGGTAGTGTCAACTTTAAATTCCCAACTTACATTGCGTTTCCAAATCTCAACAGGCAATGTTTTTCGAGTGACGTTTCCGCTTTTGGTTTTTAATTCAATGACCACAGGCATTGGCATTTGTTCTAAATTTTCGATCGTTATAATAGCGCCTTGTGTAGGGTCATTTTTCACATATTTCACACCGGTAACTGCTTGGTCTAATTTCCAACTGTTAATGAACCACGACCTCCAAAACCATCTCAAATCCTCGCCGGCTACATTTTCCATAGTTCTGAAGAAATCATCTGGAGTAGGGTGCTTGTAAGCCCATCGATCGATGTAAGCTGTAAAGGCTTCATCAAAACGTTCAGGTCCTAGGATTTGCTCGCGTAACATTACCAACCCCATGCTTGGCTTGTAATACGCCAAAACCCCTAAGTTTCGTTCTTTTAAGTTGTCTGGTGAATTATATATCGGTTCGAGATTTTCATTCACAAACACACTAGACATTCGGTGCATGTTTGATTTTCGTTCTTTATATTCTCCATTATTAAATGCCTCGGTACTTAGAGAATTAATAAATGTATTGAATCCTTCGTCCATCCAAGCATGCAAACGCTCGTTAGAGCCCACAATCATTGGAAACCAAATATGTCCAAATTCATGATCTGTTACTCCCCACAAACGTGCTGTTTTTGATTCATAATTACAAAACACAATTCCTGGATATTCCATACCCCCTTCGTTTCCAGCAACATTAATCGCTGCAGGGTAAGGGTATTCTAGCCATTTTTCGGAGTAATGTTCAACAGAAGCTTTTGTATATTCGGTAGAACGCGACCAACCATCTTGTCCCACACTTTCTACTGGGTAAGCAGACATTGCTAGAGATTTTTTTCCACTCGGTAAATTGATTCGTGCAGCATCCAATATAAAAGCTGCAGAGGAAGCCCAAGCGACATCTCTTGAATTTTCAATTCTAAACTTCCATGTTAGAGTAGGGGAATTTGTAGGTCGTGAACTTGGTTGGGTCACTTCCGATTCCGATCGGATCATGACAGTAGCATCACTCGCTTCCGCTTTTTTCAATCTATTTTGTTGTTCTTGTGTATAAACTTCAGAGGGGTTTAAAAGAGCTCCTGAACACACCACTATATGAGTTGAAGGAGCTGTAATGTTTACATCAAATGTTCCGTATTCCAAATAAAATTCTCCAGCACCTAAGTAAGGAAGCGTATTCCATCCACTCACATCGTCATACACACACATTCTTGGATACCACTGAGCGAGTGTAAAAACACGACCATTTTTAGTTTCTAAAACACCCATTCGATCCGATCCATAATCAGGAGAAGTAAATGAGAAATCAATTTTAATTCCAACAGTTCCGCCATTAGCTTCTAACGCTTTTGGAAGGTTTACTTTCATACGTGTATCTACAATTGTATAGGTGGTATTTACTTCTGTAGAACGGCGTCCTTTTTTATAAATAAGTTGAATCGTATTGATGCCATATCCACCATCAAAATTTTGACCTTTATCGCCATTTCGACTTCCACGGATTGGAACAATTGACTTTCCACGAGAATCTATTTTAAATAAATTTTGATCCAATTGCATCCATAAAAAATCCAATGCATCTGGACTGTTATTTGTGTAAGTGATAGTTTCCGAGCCCGAAATTTCTTTGGTGCTTTCGTTTAAGTTAACATCGATTTTGTAATCGGCACTATTTTGCCAGTAAGCCTCCCCGGGTTTTCCGCTTGCAGAGCGCGTTGCAGTTCCGTTTTTAGTGTAAAAATCATGCCCAAAAGCATCGTTGTAGTTGTAGTTGGAAGCTTCTTTTTCTTGTGCAAATAGGGTAGAGGACAAGAGAAATAATCCACAGAATAAAATAGAAATGTACTTGTTCATAGTAAAAGTGTTTGTTTTTATTAGAGGGTGAAATTAATGTAAATTATAAAATATTGATTAAAAGTTTTGTTAAAAGCGGTGCAGCGTTAAAATAGATCAGATTTATGATCCCAAATTATAGATATAAACAGTCCCAAATAGATCACAGCCACCACAAATTTTATAAATGCAGAAGTTAAGAATCCTAAGAAACTTCCAAAAGCAGCTTTTAGGGCAGTTTTAGAATCGGCTTTGTTTATCAACTCCCCGATAAATGCTCCTACAAAAGGACCAATAAGAATCCCTCCAGGAATTGGTGCAAGCAGACCAACAATGAGTCCAATGGTCGTACCAATCATTCCCGCTTTGGTACCCCCAAATTTTTTAGTGCCAAGCGCTGGAATAATGTAATCTAAAATCCAAATCAAAATAGCTACAATCAGAGTGATAATTAAGGTTCCAAGACGCACCTCAATTTTGGGCATCAAGTACAGCACCAAAAGACCCACCCAACTTGTAATAGGCCCTGGCAAAACAGGTAAAAAACTCCCAATGATTCCGAGAACCATTAAGCAAGCAGCAATTGAAAATAATAGTATATCCATAGGTTTTAATTATTAGACTCTAATAGGGTTCCAATGTTACAAAATTTAACACTTTGTTAAAAGAATTTAAAAGACATTTTGTACACAAAAAGATTATTTTTGCAAAAAATTCTAAACTATGAAATCCCTTTCTGAACTTATCCAGTTAATAACGCTTGAAAAAATCAATGACCACACCTTTATTGGTAAAAACTACCAAGCTCCATGGAAGCGTGTTTTTGGAGGGCAAGTCTTGGCACAATCGCTTCATGCGGCCTATCAAACCGTTCCCGAAGATCGCTATGCACATTCAATGCATGCCTATTTTATTTTGGGTGGAAACATTGACGTTCCGATAAAATATGAAGTCGATGTTATAAGGGATGGGGGTAGTTTTACAACCCGTCGTGTGGTTGCGTTTCAAAATGAAAAGGCAATCTTTAATATGTCGGCATCCTTTCAACTAAAACAAGAAGGTGTCGATCATCAAATTTCAATGCCCAATGTATTCCCACCAGATGAATTGATGGACAGTCTCAACCAAATTGAACAATTTAAGGATGTCATTCCAGACACCTACAAGCGTTACAAGTCTTTTTTGCCAAAAGTATTTGAATTTAAGCCTGTTGATAATATGCTTACCAAGTTGGTCAAAAACAGTCCGCCATTTGATAATATATGGTTTAAAACCTGCGAGGAACTCACAATCAATGTTCCTCTCCAACATCAGTTACTGGCCTATGCTTCGGACTACAATATTTTGCGTCCTGCCTCGATGCCGCATCGCGAATTTTTAAACACAAAAGAAGTGTTTTATACCAGTTTAGACCATGCCTTGTGGTTTCACCGCGATTTTGATATCAGTCAATGGCTCTTATATGCGATTGACAGTCCGAGTGCTTCGAACTCACGGGGGTTTTCAAGAGGAAGTATCTTTGATTCCAAAGGAAATTTAATCGCTTCTGTTGCTCAAGAAGGTTTGATGCGTATTTTGGATGAAGGGTCGAATGTTGGAACTATTTAATTTAAAAAAGAAGATTCATCTCTTTTTGAAACGTTTCAAAATCCACCTTATTAGAGGCTAATTTCAAGGAAGTGCTGACCACTTTTGATGCCATTTCCGTTTGAAATCCGAGCCCAACGACTAGTTTGTTAAGCAAGGTCACTTCGTGTGTGTCTTTGATATGATCTGCATACACCATACGTACCAAATCATACAAGCGTTCAATACGTGCTTCCTGCGAAATGGGAGGATTGATGGGGTGTGAATTATAATCTTTTAAAATTCGTAAATAGGTTTCTTTTGAAATATCTAAGTTGTGAGCAAGACGTTCTAAAAAATCTTTTTCTTCTTGACTTATGAAATTGTCACTGAAAGCAACTCTTACTATAGAGGCAAAATGATCTTGATTTCGTGTGGTAAAACCACTATTGAATAAATCTGAAATGGACATAGGTTTGTAAATTTAGCTCCACAAATCTACATATTTTTTTATATTTTAAGTAGAATTTTTAAAAGCATTTACGCTTAAATAATAATTAAATTCAAAGACTATTATCATATCTTTGCAAAAATTTTTTAGTTGAGTAAAACCATCCTTTCTCAAAAATTTCAACAGTCTTTGATTCATCAAAAACTGAGCACTGTGCTGTCCGAACCCAAGCAAAAAGTGCATTTGAAAGGAGTTTTAGGGTCTTCTTTATCTTTCACAATTGCTCGTGTATTTAAAACAATCAACCAACCATTTTTGTTGATTTTTGAAAACAAGGAAGAAGCGGCCTATTACCTGAATGATCTCGAGGAATTACTCGATGACAACGAAGTGTTGTTTTATCCAGGAAGTTATCGCAGGCCTTATCAAATTGAAGAAACCGACAATGCCAATGTATTGTTGCGTGCTGAGGTATTAAGTCGAATCAATTCTCAAAAAAAACCAGCACTTATTGTCACCTATCCAGAAGCACTTTTTGAAAAAGTATTGTCTAGAAAAGAATTAGAGAAATCCACCTTTAAAGTGGTGGCAGGCGAAACATTGAACTTAGATTTCTTTAATGAAGTTCTTTTCGAGTATCAGTTCCAACGGGTTGATTTTGTCACTGAACCCGGAGAGTTTTCAGTCCGTGGGGGGATTGTGGATGTGTTTTCATTTTCGCATGATAAACCCTATCGAATTGAATTTTTTGGGGATGAAGTGGACAGCATTCGAACCTTTGATATTGAATCCCAACTCTCTATCAAGCCCATCAAAAAACTTCAAATCATTCCCAACATTGAGCATAAATTACGCAACGAAACCCGCCAAGGGTTTTTAGAATACACTACTTCCAAAACGCGGGTCTTTGCTAAAAATATTCCTGCGTTTTTAGCAGCAACGGATACACTTCAAGAAAAAGCTACCGAGGCATATAATGAGCTTTCTACGGATCTCAATCACAGCCGCCCAGAAGATTTGTTTTGCACCTCTGCTGAGTTCAAATTTCAGTTGTTGGACTTTTCGGTCGTTGAATTTGGAAGCACCGCTGTTTTAGCTCCTAAAAAAGAACAACAATTAGAGGTTCAAGTCAGTCCTCAACCCTCCTTTAATAAGCAGTTCAACCGCATTATAGAAGATTTAAACACCCATCACGATTTGGGCTATCAAAATTATATCTGTTGTTCAAACCCTCAGCAAGCGCAGCGGTTTTATGATATTTTTGAAACCGTTGATCAAGACGTCCACTGTCAAATCATTGTATTGTCCTTATACCAGGGATTCATCGATCATGACAAAAAAATTGTGTGTTATACCGATCACCAAATTTTTGAACGGTATCATAAATTTCATCTTAAAAATGGATTTTCTAAAAAACAATCCATTACCCTTAAAGAACTCACAAAACTCGAAATCGGCGATTATATCACACATATTGATCATGGGATTGGAAAGTTTGGAGGCCTTCAAAAGATTGATGTAGAAGGCAAAAAACAAGAAGCCATCAAGCTATTTTATGGCGAACGAGATGTTTTATATCTCAGCATTCATGCCCTTCACAAAATCACCAAATTTAATGGAAAAGATGGCAAGCCTCCAAAAGTCTATAAGCTAGGAAGCAAGGCTTGGAAAGTGTTAAAGCAAAAAACCAAATCAAGGGTCAAGGAAATTGCCTTTAATTTGATAAAACTCTATGCCAAACGCAAGTTAAAAACAGGCTTCAGATACAACCCTGATACTTCTATGCAGATGGAGTTGGAAGCCTCCTTTGTTTTTGAAGACACTCCCGATCAAATAACAGCGACCGCCGATATCAAATCAGATATGGAAAGCGATCGTCCGATGGACCGTTTGATTTGTGGGGATGTAGGATTCGGAAAAACAGAAGTCGCTCTCAGAGCTGCTTTTAAAGCCGTTGATAATGGCAAACAAGTCGCTATTTTGGTGCCAACTACAATTCTAGCATTTCAACATGCCAAAACATTTAAAGCACGATTGAAAGAATTCCCTGTGAGGGTTGATTATATCAACCGGTTCAAAACCACCAAACAACGCAATGAAACTCTAGAACAATTAGAGTCGGGGAGTTTAGATATTATTATTGGGACACATCAATTGGTGAATAAATCCGTGAAATTTAAAGACTTAGGCTTGTTAATAGTCGATGAGGAACAAAAATTTGGAGTGGCAGTCAAAGAAAAACTCAAAACCCTCAAAGACAATGTGGATGTACTCACACTGACCGCAACTCCCATTCCGCGAACCCTTCAGTTCAGTTTGATGGCAGCTCGGGATTTATCGGTGATTACAACCCCACCACCCAACCGTTTTCCGATCGAAAGCAATGTCATTCGTCTCAATGAAGAAGTCATTCGTGATGCCATTCAATATGAAATTCAACGGGCAGGGCAGGTCTATTTTATACACAACCGAATTGAAAATATTAAAGAAGTAGCGGGACTTTTACAGCGATTGGTACCCGATGCCAAAATTCGTGTGGGACATGGTCAAATGGAAGGACGTAAGTTAGAGCAATTGATGCTCGACTTTATGGACGGTCAATTTGATGTTTTGGTCAGTACCACCATAGTAGAAAGTGGTTTGGATGTGCCCAATGCCAACACCATTTTAATTAACAATGCCAATAATTTTGGACTGAGTGACTTACACCAAATGCGGGGGCGAGTGGGACGTAGCAACAAAAAAGCATTTTGTTATTTTATCACACCCGAGTATCATGCGATGACCGATGAGGCACGCAAACGCATTTCTGCTTTAGAGCAATACACAGCTCTTGGGAGTGGTTTTAATATTGCCATGAAAGATTTAGAAATTCGTGGGGCAGGGGATTTGTTGGGAGGTGAGCAAAGCGGGTTTATAAATGATATTGGATTTGAAACCTATCAAAAAATTCTCAATGAAGCTATCGAAGAACTTAAAGAAACCGAATTTAAGACGCTTTATAACGAAGACATTAACACCAAAGAATTTGTAAGAGATGTAACCATTGACACAGATTTTTCTTTATTATTTCCAGATGATTACGTCAATAATATTACAGAGCGTTTAAGCCTCTATACGCAATTAAACACACTGAAAACCGAAGATGAATTGCAGCGTTTTGAACGCGATTTAATCGATCGATTTGGAGCATTGCCCACACAAGTGGTCGATCTTTTAGACAGTGTACGTATCAAGTGGTTGGCAACGACTTTAGGGTTTGACAAAGTAGTGATGAAAAACCACAAACTAGTCGGATATTTTATTAGTGACCAAGACAGTCGTTTTTATCAAAGCATTCATTTCTCAAAAATACTGCAATACGTTCAAGCACACCCAAAAAGCTGTTCTATTAAGGAAAAACAAATGCGTTTAGGGCTTCGTCTTTTGATGCGTTTTTCTGACATCAACTCTGTGCAGCAAGGGTTAGAAGCCTTGAAACCTATTTTAGCACCCTAGTTTTTGTCATAAGATGCTTATATTTGGGGTCTATAAACACCCCAGCTTATGCGTAAATACCTTCTATATTTAAGTTTATTCAGTCCTCTTTTAGCAGTGGCACAACACCAAATCAAAGGCGTTTTTTCTCCTGCCAATGCATTCAAAACAACCATGTTATACCACCTTTCGGAGGGTAAAACAAACTATGTGGCGTATGGAGCGGTCAACCCCAATGGCGAAATGCAAATCGAACTCGAGGCGTCTGCTCCTGCGGGCATGTATCGATTGGTATATGCACTCCCTCAATCCGAAAATAACTTTGAATTCATTTACTCCGGAACCGAGTCTGTGTTGTTTAATTTTAAGAACGAAACGGGGGTAGAATTTACCAACTCCAAAGAAAATCAACTTCTGCAATCGTACCACCAATTGATGGCAAATGCACAAAATGAGTTTGTACAACTGTACACACAGCCAACGCTAGATACTTTGAATTACAAACTTCGTGCTCAAAAAATAGACAGTCTTCAGAAGGCGTACGAACGGCTTTCAAAAGGAACCCTTGCGGCACATTTTATTTCAGCGACCAAGCCCTATATTCCTTCGCATATTGAAACAGTTTCTGAATACATATCTAATGTAAAAACAAAGTATTTTGAAGCCATAGATTTTAAAGACCCCGTTCTTCAAAATTCTAATTTTATAATCGACAAATTCCTTGACTATGTATTTCGGATGCAATTTTCTGAAATCCCTTCCCTTCAAGACTATCAATCAAATATAGATGTGGTCTATAAGACCTTAGCAACTACCGAGCCGTCCTACCAATTAACAACGTTGAATGCTTTTGGGGAACTCCTAGAAACCTCTGGCGATGCTGCTTTGGCGGTCTATCTCACAAAAACCTATGTCTTACCGTTGGCACGTCAACAAAACGACACAGAACTCATCACAACTTTAGAAACCTTTATGCGGATTGCTTTGGGAGAAAAAGCCCCTAATTTTGTCCTAGAAAACCCTTCGGAAACTTCAAACGTATCGCTTCATGATTTGGCCGGTGCGGACAGCTATTTATTGATTTTTTGGAGCAGCGACTGCAGCCATTGTTTAAATGAACTTCCTGAAGTTCATGCCTATATTTCAAGTCATCCCGAAAAAAAGATCACAGTGGTAGCTATAGGAATCGAAAAGAACCCAGCCCAATGGAGTAAAACAATTCTACCATGGTCGGAATTCACACACAGCATTGCCAAAGGAAAATGGACCCATGAGATCACAAAAACCTATGCGATTCAATCCACGCCAACCTACTTTGTGTTGGATGCTTCTAAAGTCATTACAGCCAAGCCCTATTCCTTAAACGACTTAAAAGCGGTGTTGGATCAAAAGTGATAGAATGCATTTTCGATATGCTCCAATTCTAAATTGTGCGGTGTGAGTACAATCGCAATGATATCAAAACGCACTTCCACCTCTAAATTTTTGGAGGTCACAAAATAATCCACTGTTTTGATGATGCGTTGTATTTGTGCTGGTTTCAGAAACTCTTCCGGGGCACCAAAGTCAGAATTACTTCGGGTTTTTACTTCTACCGCTGCCAAACAGTTGCCTTTTTGTGCTAAAATATCCACCTCACCTTTCAAGTAGCGATAGTTTTGTGCCAAAATCCGATAGCCTTTAGACTTCAAATACTCCACTGCCTTGCGTTCTCCTAAAATGCCACGTTTGTAGGACTCAGACATCGGAATCTTATTTTTTTAGAAATTCATAGGCACGTTCAACTTTGGCAATCCGTACTTTATAGTGTTGGTACCAACGGTTTTGACCTTCCCTTTGTGCATTTTGATGCTCCAAGTGATCCTTCCAGCGTTTGATTGCCTCCAAGTCGCTCCAATAAGAAATAGTAATCCCAATGTCAGACTGCGCATTTTCCATCCCCAAAAAGCCTTCTTGTTCAACTGCGAGTGCATTCATAAGAGCGTTCATTTCGGCGTAGCCTTTGGGGTCTGTTGTACGTACAGAACTAAAAATAACGGCATAATAGGGGGGTGCTGGAGTGTTTGAAATCATACAAAAAAGATTAATCTATAAATAAGACCCGTATTTTTGATTTGGTCACTTCCAATCGAGTGTTTCTTCCAAAATAAAGGGCGCGATTTTCAAATTCATGTCCTGCCGGAAACCCAAAAGCAACGGGTACTTTGGTATCTTTGAGCACCTCTAAAACGGTAGCTTCAATGGAGTGTCCCCAACTGGGATCGTTGGTTTTAATTTGACTCATATCGCCAACAATCACGCCGGCACAGTCTTTAAAATAACCGGCACGTTTCAAACTTTGTAACTGCCGATCGATATGGTATTTGTATTCGCCAATTTCTTCTATAAAAACAAGCTTTCCTTTGGTATCAAGTTGTGTACTACTCCCCAATCCAGCAGTCAATAAAGACAAATTTCCGCCCACAAGCAATCCTGTTGCAGTTCCGGGTCTGTTCTCAGAATGTCCCTCGATTTCATAATTTTTTAAGCTGCCAAACAGTCCCGCTTTTAAGGTTTCTACCGACTGTTCTATGGCGCTGGCATCGTCCGTAAGGTTGATACACATCATGGCATGCAAACTTTCATAACCCAAATTATTTAAGGCATTGTGCAAAACCGTCACGTCTGAGTACCCAACAATCCATTTGGGATGGCTTTTAAATTTTTCAAAATTCAAAGCATCAATAATTCGAAGCAATCCATAGCCCCCACGTGCGCACCAAATTGCTTTGACAGTTGGGTTGTCCAAGGCCAGTTGAAAATCGCTTGTTCGTTGGGCATCTGTGCCTGCAAAATGATGGGCTTTTGTTTGGAGTTGCGATCCAAAAACCACTTCCAATCCCCAACGGTTCAAAAGCATTTTTGTTTTTTGAATCACTTCTCCATCCTGTTTTAAAACTCCTGAAGGTGCCACAATGGCGACTGTATCTCCAGTTTTTAAATAGGGTGGGCGTATTAATTCTGAAGAGGGGTTCGAAGAAAAAGAGGAAGTGTTAGAGAAATCCATAAGCGTCTTATTTGGTTCTGAGTGGGTCAGTATAAAAAGGCACCACATTAAAGTCTTAAACATCATTTTCAAGGGCTTTTTGTAAAGATAGGAATTTCTGTAAAGTTCTGTTTCAAATTGGACGTAATATTGTGTATTTTTGTGTTCATAATTCAGAATTCAATGTCAAAACGTTTTACAATTACCGCTGCCTTACCTTACACGAATGGTCCCATTCATATTGGTCATTTGGCCGGTGTGTATGTGCCTGCAGACATCTATGCACGTTACTTGCGTTTACAAGGTCATGATGTGGCTTTTATTTGTGGAAGTGATGAACACGGCGTGCCCATCACCCTCAAAGCCAAAAAAGAAGGTGTTACTCCTCAGGATATTGTAGATCGCTACCATGCCAATATCAAAACCTCTTTTGACGATTTTGGCATTTCGTTTGATAATTATTCCAGAACCTCTGCAAAAAATCATCACGAAACTGCTTCTGAATTTTTTAAGACACTTTATGAGAACGGTGAATTTATTGAAGAAACAACCGCTCAACTATACGATGCGGAAGCCAATCAGTTTTTGGCCGATCGGTTTGTAGTGGGAACCTGCCCAAAATGTGGCAATGAAGAAAGTTATGGCGATCAGTGTGAGGCCTGTGGAACGACCCACAATGCCACGGATTTAATCAACCCAAAATCAGCCATAACCGGGGCAACTCCCAGTTTAAAAGAAACAAAACATTGGTTTTTACCACTCGATAAACATCAAGCATTCTTAAAGGAATGGATTTTAGATGGACATAAAGCCGATTGGAAACCGAACGTTTATGGGCAATGTAAATCGTGGATCGAGGACGGTTTACGTCCACGTGCTGTCACTCGCGATTTGGATTGGGGGATTCCTGTTCCTGTCAAAGGGGGCGATGGAAAAGTACTCTATGTGTGGTTTGATGCACCTATTGGCTACATCTCATCCACCAAAGAATGGGCACAGCGTCAAGGCAAGGATTGGGAACCGTATTGGAAAGACAAAGACAGCACTTTGGTACATTTTATAGGAAAGGATAACATAGTATTTCACTGCATTATATTTCCAGCAATGCTCAAAGCAGAAGGGAGTTATATCCTCCCCAAAAATGTCCCTGCCAATGAATTTCTAAACCTTGAAGGTCAAAAATTATCCACCTCCAAAAACTGGGCGGTTTGGTTGCCAGAGTACTTAAAAGACTTCCCTGAAAAACAGGATGTATTGCGGTATGTATTAACGGCAACAGCTCCCGAAACAAAAGATACAGACTTTACATGGAAGGAATTCCAAGCACGAAATAACAACGAACTTGTGGCTATTTTTGGAAACTTCATTAATAGAGTGCTTGTATTGACTCATAAATACTATGAAGGAAGTGTGCCGAGTCCAAAGGCATTTTCTGAGATCGATACTGAAACTTTAGAAAAAGTAAACGCCTTTCCTGCGAGTTTATCAAAATCGATTGAGCGCTACCGTTTTAGAGAAGCCAGTCAGGAACTGATGAACCTGGCTCGTTTGGGAAATAAATATTTAGCCGATGAAGAACCGTGGAAATTGATCAAAACGGATCCAGAACGGGTACAAACCATTATGTATGTGGCCCTTCAGGTTTCGGCTGCTTTGGCCATTGTTTCTGAACCGTTTTTACCAACAACTTCTCAAAAACTAAAAACAATGCTTCAGTTGCCAACCCATTCTTGGGAGGCGGTAGAAAAGGCAGCGACTCTTTTAGAACCGGCACACCAAATTGGAACAGCCACCTTATTATTTGCTAAAATTGAAGATGCTGAGATTGAACACCAATTAGAAAAATTAGCCCAAAGTAAATTGGCAAACACCCTTTCCAACAAGGTTGTAGAACCTCAAAAAGAAACCGTTTCTTTTGAAGATTTTTCGAAGTTAGATATGCGAGTGGGAACCATTATTTCGGCTGAAAAAATGCCCAAAGCCAAAAAATTATTGGTGCTTCAAGTAGATACAGGCTTGGATATTCGCACGATTGTGTCCGGCATTGCGGATAGTTTTACGGCCGAATCTGTGGTTGGAAAACGCGTCACCGTTTTGGTGAATTTAGCCCCACGTGCCTTGCGAGGTGTCGAAAGTCAAGGAATGATTTTAATGACCGAAACTCCCGATGGTCAACTTGTTTTTGTGAATCCCGATGCGGCTCATGAGGCAGCTAATGGACTAAAAATTAGCTAGAGTGGCATAGTTTATCCTCAACACACAGCTTGTTTTTTTTTAAAAAGCACTCCAGTTCGTGATGTCTCATGCGTTTCCCTTACCAAAAGTAAGGGAATAACTTACTTATAATCAACTACTTAAAAACACCAAAAAACCGTTCTATATATTATTTACCCGTTTGTTACATAATTTTGCCGTTTGTTACATGGTATTAGTATGTTTCACTATTAATCCCTTAATTGCATTAGAATTTGTAAAGTAGATTCATTTCATCATAAAAAGCTTCTCCATTCATTTGGAGGAGCTTTTTTTTTAGACACTGCCTTGTCATGCCCGCCTTGCCTTGTCACCCCTGCCCGCCTGCGGCAGGCCTTCTGCCACGCAAAAACCTTACTTTTTGTAGGGATATCCGCATTTTTTAACGGTTTTTACACGCAATTCGCCCTTTTTTAAGCCCTAAAATTCCCGTTTATTACTTAAATTAAAGTGTTTATTACGTCAATATGCCGTTTGTTACATAGCGCTTCTGTATTGAAATACATGTAACGACCTTTGTTGTGTTAAATTCCAAGTTTTACAATGCGTCAAAATCTAACCCTCCTTTTATTTTTATACAGTCTGTATGGTGCTGCTCAATTATATGTGCAGCAAGGAACAACACTCCATCTTGGGAGTTCGGATGCCATTCTCAGTTCTCAGGAACAATTCCACCAAATTCATGCTCCAATTAAAGGAACAGGTACTTTACTGCTTAATAGTTTGGGGCCACAACTTTTAGATTCCAATCAGGAGGTTTGGGAGATTCCGAATTTTATCCTACAAAACGCTGCTTTGGTACATATAAACACGCCCCTGCGAGTTCTGCAGCATTTTACGATTCAATTGGGGGAGCTCCACTTAGAGCAACCACTCTTTTTTCCCAACCCACAAGCTTTGAGATTGTTAGGAAACAGTTCCATTAAGAACATTGAATTTTTAGTGTACGACCTTCAAATAGAACGTTCACAACCTTTTTTAGTTTGGAATCATTACCCCACCCTAAAATATACAACCCCAACTTTTATGGCGTTGGAAAATAGATGTCATTTCTTAATAAAAAATCGCTCCATTTTTGGAGCCCTATTTAGTAGCAATGCCATAGCACACATTCAACGTATTACACCACCCCCACAAACGGTATAGGTGTGACTTATACCCCATTTTTTATTATTAAAAATGGAGCGTTTTTATAACTCCACCAAAAGAATAATAGATATTTAATTGAAGCCAAAGGCTTCACAAATAAATAATGAAATTACAGCGTAACAAATCAAATACAAAAATTTAAATTAAAACTATGAGAAAAATAATAATAACATGTGCTATACTTATAGCCACAAGCTTTAATGCCTTTGCCCAAGTGGGTGTAGGGACTACCACCCCACAAGGAGCCTTAGATGTTGTCTCTTCAGATAGCGGAGTTGTAGTACCACGTGTAGCCAATACTGCCGCCGTCACAGCACCCGTAAATGGGATGATAATTTACGACCTTTCCGAAAATTGCTTCAAAGGCTATCGAGATGGGGAGTGGTCAGGCTGTGGTTTTGCTCCATCTGCAAGCACTACTGTATTGACACAGATAGGCAACGAGGCAGACAGCCCAGACAGTGTAAATTCTGTGGTAACGGTAGCACAGCTGAACCAGATATTCCCTGCACTCACAGCTGTTGATGTTTCTAGAGAAACGGATTATCAAAATTATATCGATGCATACCCAGACGATTTCGCTAGTCCCGCCACCCAGGCAGAGGTACAAGCTATGGTTACTGAGTTAAATAATTTAGCATCCAATAATTTAGTTATTTCTCCGACAGGAAAAATATGGATGGATCGTAACTTAGGCGCTACACAAGTGGCTACAAGCAGTACAGATGCCGCTTCTTATGGTGACCTCTATCAATGGGGTAGAAATTCCGACGGACATGAGAGTAGTACAAGTACAGTAACAGCAGGCCCGGTAGTCAGTGGCAGTGAGGGGAGTAATTTTATTACCATTAATGATGCTCCTAATGATTGGCTAAGCACACAAGACGATACACGTTGGGACGTTCCCAAAACAGCCAATGACCCTTGCCCCACCGGCTATAGAGTTCCCACAGAAACAGAGTTAGATGCAGAACGTACGTTGTTTGCTACAAGCAATG
>Ga0181564_10000801_pt1 | contig 27767 bp, 28 predicted proteins | sample 011ome_24_FD_134512 | JGI IMG/M metagenome (GOLD analysis project Ga0181564, IMG submission 134512) | Coastal salt marsh microbial communities from the Groves Creek Marsh, Skidaway Island, Georgia - 011513CT metaG (megahit assembly) | ecosystem: Environmental > Aquatic > Marine > Intertidal... | reverse complement strand
TGCTTTTTTTTAAAGGAGAACATGATGCCAAGTTCTTGTTACTTAATTCTAAACTATCAAACAAAAAGCTATGTCAATTATGGTTGGACAAGGCCTTGAAATGATACAAAAAATGACGGAGGACTCAATGCTCTTATTGATATTAAAACGAATAGGTACATCTGTCAGTGTGGTTTGCTTGTTCAAAAAATACACAATAAACCTTGCTCCGAAATTGGGTATTCAATTTTACCATAGTTTTGGGGAATGGGATATGCCACCGAGGCAGCTATCAAATGCAGAGATTATTTATTTGAACATGATTTGTGCATGCACTTGGTGTAGAATATCCAAAAAGAAAATGTAGGATCACAGCAAGTTGCAATAAGCAATGTAATGAAACCAGCAAATGAGAAAATGAGTAGTGACAATCCGGATTTTCTTTTGAACGAAATTCATGAAAAAAGATTGGCTCAGAAGTCAAAATTAACTTATTCCTGTCGTATTTAGATTTCCTACGGAAATAACAGTTTTGTATTTTCCATCTCCCAAAAATCCTTTGTATTGTAAGTGAAGGTTGTAAATAGTGAGAGTTGTTTTCTTAGCCAATATATCCCCAATTTTTTGGATGTCACAACTTATCATTTTTTCAAAATCGAACCCTTTGGAATCCACATAAATATGATTCTCACCATCAATCCTTTTGTAATCAGCAAAAGTTGCTAATTCTTGTAATTGACTTATTGAGACATATTGTAAATTTTCAATTCCATTAATTTGATACAAAAACCATCTGTGCGTGTTTTCATCTAACAAAAATCTATTGAGAGAGTCTTTTATTAGAACACGGGCATTATTTATAATAGCAGGTCCAAAATAGTTTTTATCCAATTTATAAATCTTATCGTGAGTCATTGCATATCTTAAACTCAAGGGTCCCACAATTTTCCTTAGTTTAGGAAAAAAACGAAAGGAATTGTAGTATCTCACTATCATTTGAAAATTTATAACAAATGCGGTGGCATGGATAGGCGTGTCAAAAATTTGGAAACCACCATCTCCCGAATTGATAAACATTTTACTAAAGGTCTCGGGAGTCCTGTAATGTTGAAAAATATAGGAAGAATTGGACAAACACAAGTCACAGGTTTTTTTATAAATCACCTTAAATAGTACTGGTATAAGAGACTGCTCCAGTGGTTTGTATTGGCTATAGTGGTAAATATCAATTCCCAACACGGTTTTTTCAGCAAATTTGTCTGTGTCTATTTCGTCAACCAGCTTGATGAGCAAATCCGATTCGTCCACATCTTCATGACAAAATTTACTAAAATCATTGATGTCTTTTTCCGAAATTATTTTGGTCAGTTCTTCTATTTCGTAACTCTTAAACTTCTTCATTTCAGATTTTTTTTTCAATTAACGCTGTTTAATATAAGAAATATATCACAATTTTATTCAATTATGGTTTCTATTGTTTTAGGAAGGAAGTAATCTAAAGGCATAAAAAAAACCTCGAAACATAAGCTTCGAGGTTTTTTCTCTGATAAATTTCCAGTTACTCTTAGTATCTGTAATGTTCTGGTTTGTATGGACCTTCTACCGTTACACCAATGTAATCGGCCTGGTCTTTAGTCAATTCAGTTAACTCTACTCCTATTTTAGCAAGGTGTAACTTCGCTACTTTTTCATCCAAATGTTTAGGAAGCATGTATACTTCGTTCTTGTCATATTTTTCAATATTTGTCCAAAGTTCAATTTGAGCTAAAGTTTGATTAGCGAATGAGTTGCTCATCACAAATGAAGGATGACCTGTTGCACAACCTAAGTTTACCAACCTTCCTTCTGCCAACAAAATGATGTCTTTTCCGTCTACATCATAGATGTCTACTTGTGGTTTTACTTCAATTTTCGAATAATTATTATTCAACCAAGCTACGTCAATTTCATTATCAAAATGACCTATGTTACATACGATAGTTTTATCCTTCATCGCTTTGAAGTGCTCGCCTCTGATAATATCCTTGTTTCCTGTTGTGGTCACAACAATATCAGCTTCAGACACAACGCTTTCTAATCTTTTTACTGCAAATCCGTCCATCGCTGCTTGTAATGCGCAAATTGGATCAATTTCAGTAACAATAACTCTTGCACCTGCTCCTCTCAAAGATGCTGCAGATCCTTTTCCTACATCTCCGTAACCCGCTACAACCGCAACTTTTCCTGCCATCATAGTATCGGTTGCTCTTCTTATTGCGTCCACCAATGATTCTTTACATCCATATTTATTGTCAAATTTAGATTTTGTAACAGAATCATTTACATTAATCGCTGGCATTACCAACGTTCCATTCTTCATTCTTTCGTATAGTCTGTGTACTCCAGTTGTTGTTTCTTCCGACAATCCGTTAATTCCTGCAGTCAGTTCTGGATATTTATCGAACACCATATTTGTCAAATCACCTCCATCATCTAAAATCATGTTCAAAGGTTTTCCTCCTTCAAATCCTTTGATTGTTTGTTCGATACACCAATCGAATTCTTCTTCGTTCATTCCTTTCCAAGCGTACACAGGTACTCCTGTAGCTGCAATTGCTGCTGCCGCTTGATCTTGGGTAGAAAATATATTACAAGAAGACCAAGTTACTTCAGCACCTAGTGCAGTTAAAGTTTCTATCAACACTGCTGTTTGGATAGTCATATGAAGACACCCCGCAATTCTTGCTCCTTTCAAAGGTTGTGACGGTCCAAATTCTTCTCTGATAGCCATTAGCCCAGGCATTTCTGCTTCGGCCAATCTTATTTCTTTTCTCCCCCATTCTCTAAAGAAATATCTTTAACTTTGTAAGGCAACTTTTTGTTTGTTACTTCGCTCATAATTAATTTAAAAAATTTTGTACAAAGATACTAATCTCTTTACAAACTATCAACATTATCCTTATGCCATTATCCAATCTATCTTTTCATTCTACTATTTATTTATGGGAAATTACTGAATCGTTAGAAGAATTACTCAATATCCCGAAATTAACGGAGGATGAGACAAATATTGTGATGTCTTTTCGTAAAGAGAATAGGAAAAAAGAAATTTTAGCCTCAAGAGCTTTGTTACAATCCATTATTCCTGACGCTCACATTCATTACTCAAACAAAATTCCGCAGCTAACAGGGAAAGAAAAGGAAATCTCAATCACCCATTCTGACAACAAAGTAATGATTCAATTGGTGCCAAAAGATAAATTGTGCGGAGTTGATTTACAAGAAATTACTGATAAGGCGATTCGGGTAAAAACTAAATTCCTTCACCCCAGCGAAATCAGTTTGATAGACGAATATGAATTGGATACTCTTTCTTTTTGCAATCTATTGTGGTCTGCAAAAGAAACAGCTTTCAAAGCATTTTCCTCTGTGTGTGAGCAAGAGGAGGTCATTGAGTTCAAAACACAACTGATCATTTCGAATATTTTGGTTAACCAAAACAGAATTTGTGGGCAATTTATAGAAAAAAATAAACGAACCTCTTTTGAATTAGGTTTTTCTATTCAATCCGATTTTGTGGTAACTTGGTTTGACAGGTTGAGCTAGGTGTTAGTTTTGGTTCAGCTATTCATCAGAAACTTGGGATGTAGGCACTTCTATCCGTTTTCACAATTTTTAGTGTAAAAACCCCGGCATTTACCAGTTCAAGAGAATCTTTTATTTCTCTCTTCAGCATCTTCATTACCTCGTCATATTCTCCATATACTTGAGTACTTAGTGGGTTTTCTAGTACGGTAAACCCAGATGCTCTTATACGTAAAATAAAATTTTTAATTGTTTCTTCATATTCGTCTTGTAATGGTGTACAAGTTAGTTCTACCGATATTTTCATAGCAGTTAGTTTTTTAATCCTGCTTTTATTTTTGCTAGGGCAGTGTTCGAAATAGTTGTCCGAAAATCGGCCAATACTTTTTGTTTTCCCACCCATATTTCAGCAGGAACAGCCCTAGTATTCCTTACAAACACTTCAAAATAAAAAAAACAAGTACATTCATTGGAGAGCTTTTCTCCTTTTTGGTATAAGTCCACTTTTAGGACTTTTTTCTTGTTTTCAATTTCTTTAATAAAGGCGCCATTTCTGAAGTCACAGCTCATTTTTGCACCAAGCAAAAGTCGAATACCGTCTTGTTCGATCAAAGATTCATAAATGGCAACTGCTCGATGTTCCACTTTTTCAAAATTACATTCCGAGATGAGAACAGAAATCTCCTTCTTAGTGTTAAACTCTAAGGAAGGCATTGAAGGTAAGTCTTCCTTTATTTCTTTTCTTTCGTTGCTGGTACAACCTATACAAAAGAGAAAAAGTAGAAAACAAATCGTTCTATTAATCGCAGTATATGTCATCAATTAAGTGGGCGTATTTTTCTAGAACTACGTTCCTTTTGAGTTTCAAAGTCGGAGTGAGTTCGCCAGAGTCAATACTCCAGTCATCTGCTAACACACGAATCACTTTTACTTTTTCCCATTTAGCAAAATCTTCGTTGTACTTTGCCACTTCTCTTTCAAATTTGTCGATTACCAGGTCGTTTACAACCAAGTCATCATGATTCGAATAAGCAATTTTCTTGTAATCTGCCCAATCTTTGAGTGCCTCCCATGCCGGAATTATAAGAGCAGACGTGTGCTTTTTGTTTTCTCCGATAACCATTATTGTTTCGATAAAAGGAGATAATTTGAACTTATTTTCCATCAATTCAGGAGAGACATATTTTCCTCCCGAAGTTTTGAAAATCTGCTTAATTCTTCCAGTGATTTTCAAAAAGCTTCCTTCTATAAACTCACCTTTATCTCCTGTGTGAAACCAACCGTCTTTATCAATGACTTCAGCAGTTTTTTCTGGTGATTTGTAATATCCTTGCATCACATTAGGTCCTTTTACCAATATTTCTCCGGTTTCAGCAATTTTCACTTCAACAGTTTTCAATACTTTCCCTACGGTACCTATTCTTATTCCATCCTCAAATTTTGAGATTACACTTACCACGGGCGAAGTTTCTGTTAATCCATATCCTTCATAAATGGGCATATCTGCAGCGTAAAACACCCTCATTAAACTAGATTCTAGGGCAGCACTTCCCGAAACAATTACATCGATGTTACCTCCCAAAGCTTCTTGCCATTTACTAAAAATTAACTTTCGAGCAATTTTCAATTGGAAGTGGTAGAAACCTCCTTTGTTAATGTCCCATTTGTGACCCAAATTAACCGCCCAAAAGAACAACATCTTTTTAATTCCTGTCAAATCTTCTCCCTTCGCAATTATTTTCGCATACACTTTTTCTATTAGTCGAGGTACTGCTGTAAATAAGTTTGGTTTCACATCCTTGATATCATCTCCAACAGTTTCGAGCGATTCAGCAAAGTAAATAGAAACACCGATATATTGGTACAAGTATAAAATCATTCTTTCAAAAACGTGGCATACTGGCAAAAAACTAAGTGCCTTCGCCTGTTTGTCAACAGGTACTCGTTCCATACTATCAAGCACATTACTCACCATGTTACTATGCGAAAGCATCACCCCCTTTGGTAATCCTGTTGTACCTGAGGTGTAGATTAATGTTGCCAAATCCTCTGGCTTAACGGCCGCTTTTAGCTCTTCAACTTGAGTATCTGGTACCTCTTTGCCAATCGTCATTATTTCCTCCCAATTCTTTGCTCCTGGCACCAAATTGAATGTGTAAATATCTCCCAAAGTAGGAACGTCCGATTTGATTGATGTAACTTTTCCAAACAATTCCTCATCCGATACAATGCATAGTTTTATTTCAGCATTGTTAAAGATATAAGTGTATTCTTTTTCGGTAATAGTTGGGTAAATAGGAACCGAAACCGCACCAATTTGCAACAACGCAACATCACAAATATTCCATTCGGAACGGTTGTTAGAAATCAAAGCAACTTTATCACCGGGTCTTATTCCCAATTGAATAAATCCTTTACTCATTTTTATGGCTTTGGATAAGTACTCTGACGTAGAGGTTTTAATCCATTTACCATCTTTTTTATCAACTAAGCAATCTTCTTGAGGATTGTTGGACAACTGGTGATATGCGAAATCAAATGTTCTTGTTAAGTTTGTCATAGTAGTGAAATTTCTGTATCGCAAATTACAGTAATTTTTTTTGACTTACAAATCAAATAAAATCCATTGAATTATTTTGACCTTTCCTTTTAATGAGAATTTAATTAGTATGTTTGCTTACAGTGAGAAAAAATTACCAAACGTATGAAACCATTTTTACTTCAACTTATTGAAACAGTGAAATCTGAACACGAAGATTTAGGTGAAGTAACTCTTGTGGTTCCCACTCAAAGAAGTGGAATTTACTGTCGTAAATATCTTACGGAACTTGCAGAAAAAACTACTTGGGCGCCCACAATCATTACCATTGATGATTTTATAAAGACGAATTGTAGGTTACAACCTATTGACAATATTGAGCTGCTATTTTTATTTTATGAAGTATACCTTGAAGTAGAAATAACTGAGCCTGATTCATTTTATTATTTCTCCAAATGGGCTCCTACCCTGCTTGCTGATTTCAACGAAATGGATCATTACATGGTGAATCCCATTACCATTTTTAATGATTTAAGAAATATCAAAGAAATAGATAATTGGAGTTTCAACGAGGAGAAATTAAGCGACATGCAAGAAGATTTTGTTAAGTTTTGGGCAACTCTTCCTATTTTGTATAAAAAACTAAATGATCGGTTAACGGACTTAAACAAAGGATATTCGGGTAAATTATACAAATGGGTGGCCACTTCCATTTATGAAGTGTTGGATGATCACGAACCTAACTCTGTTTATTTTGCTGGTTTCAATGCACTATCAAAGTCCGAAGAGCTTATCGTGGATACATTCGTAAATAGCGGAAAAGGACAGTTGTTTTTGGATGGCGACACTTTTTATATTGACAACCCAGATCATGAAGCTGGGTTGTTTTTGAGAAAACAAATTGCACAAAAAGGAAAAAAATCTATCAATTGGATAGACTCCTATTTTACACAAGGAACAAAAAAGATAGAACTTCTTTCGACTCAATCAGACGTGATGATGGCGAAAACTGTGGGAGCACATTTGTCGAAATTAACTGAGGAAGAAATAAAAAATACAGCTGTAGTATTGGCAGATGAATCCTTGTTGATACCCATAATCAATTCAATTCCCAACTCCATCGATGCTTATAATATTTCCTTGGGGTATTCCCTGTTCAATTCGCCAGTTTTTAGTTTGCTTTCCTCCGTATTTTCGATTCAAGAGAGTTTTATCAAACACAAGAAAGGGAGTTTACATTACAGAAGTTTTTTGGGAGTTGCGGAGCATTATTTGATGAAAAAAGTAATCAATACTTATGCCATCAAGCAGGAGATAGTTTCTAAAAATATCACTTTCATATCAAGTAAGTATATTTCACAAAAAGAAGAACTGGCGGGAGTAGAATTTCTTTTTGAGCAATGGAATCCAGAAAATATTGTTCAATCAGCTTTTGATGCGCTTAATTTACTCATTTCCAAAGTGGTGGAATCGTTAGATTTTGGTTCAAATTCTTTAGAATTAGAATATTTGTTTTCGGCCCAAAAAGTAATTCGAAAAGTTGAAAATAAATTAACCCAAAAGAATTACATCACTGATCTAAAAACATTGAAACAGCTATTTTTTCACTTGTTCAAATCAGAAACTGTGTCGTTTATTGGTGAACCTTTAGCTGGATTGCAACTCATTGGTATGCTCGAAACTCGAGCGTTGGATTTTGAAAATATTCTGTTGGTTTCGGTAAATGAGGAGGTTCTTCCCAAAGGAAAATCAAGTAATAGTTTTTTTCCTTACGAACTCAAAAGATTATATGGACTTCCTACCTACAAAGAAAAAGAAGCTATTTATGCTCATCATTTTTATCGTTTGCTTCAGAGATCTTCCAATGTTTTGCTTATCTACAACAGTTCCATGTCTGGAATGAATGGGAGCGAAAAAAGTAGATATATCGAACAACTAAAAGAGGAGTTAGCCGGTTTTGAAAACATCACTATTGAGGAAAAAGTAGTTTCTACAGAGATACACAAAGTGGCTCTATCAAGAAAAACAATCAAGAAAGACGAGGCAGTTCTTGACAGATTACATTCCTTAGCCGAATATGGATTTTCACCTTCGGCTATTTCCAAATATTTAAGTTGCCCGCTTGATTTCTATTACAGTTATGTAGTGGGATTAAGAAACGAAGAAGAGGTAGAAGAAGATATAGAGGCTAATACTTTCGGAACCATAATTCATGCTGTTTTAGAACACCTCTACACTCCTTTTCTGAATAAAAATGTGGTTGTTCAGGATGTGATAGAAATGAAAAAGCAAGTAGAGGATTTGCTCACTTACTATTTCAAGAAGGAATATTCCTCTCATTTTGACACCGGAAAAAACTTTTTGATGTTTGAAGGTGCAAAAAAATCAATCCTAAGTTTTCTTCATAACGAGGAGGAAATTGTTAAAAACAATGAATTAATCATTCTCGGACTCGAAGAAGAGTTGATTAGAGATTTTGAATTTGAAACAAATAATGGTACAATTCAAACAAAACTAAGAGGAAAAATAGACAGGATAGATCTACTCAACGGACGCAAAAGGATAATTGATTACAAGTCTGGGGCTGTTCAACCTAACCATGTTCAGACAACGAGTATTTCGGCCTTATTCACAAACAAAAAATTAAAAGAAAAAGTATTTCAATTAATGATTTACGATTTTTTATTGGTAACTGAAGAAAACTCTATGAATGACTCCATTGCCGGAATTTTTTCGACAAAATCTGTTTCTCAAGGATTTATGGAATTATCAGTAAACAAACAAAAGCCAACTGAAGAAGATAGAGAAGAGTTTTGCCAGGAAGTAGGGAATATTTTGGCTGAGTTGTTCAATCCTGATATCCGATTCGAACACAATGAGGACGCAGAATATTGTACCTATTGCGATTAATCAAATAACCTCCATTTAATTCCAAACTTAAAGGCTCTATCTTGGATGGGATATTGGCTTATTGCCAAATAATTCTTACCAAAATTAGAAGGAAGATTCCAGTTTGGATTAATACCATTTAAGTTTTTGCCAGTAAACACATTGCTATTTACGTGAGTTACCAAAGCAAAGAAAGAAAAGTTTCTCTTAATGTAAAACTCTGCAAAAACATCCATAATTGGGTAATTACCAACTTTTTGAGAAGATTGAAGAATGAATTCATCCAAGGCTGGATTATAGTTTCGAGGTGTAAACTGTGAATAGTACAATACATTTACTCCTGCTTTGAACCGCAATACTTTCTTTATCAATCTTCCTCGAAAGAAAAGTGAGTTCTGCAAAAGTAGGTTCGGGACTTCAATGTTAGCGTCTGTAAGAAGATCCTGAACATGAAGATTCGAACTTAAATAAAACCAGTTGGTAAATTTAAACTCTTTCTTTAGCAATAAATTTAGATACGCTATTTGAGCTTGAATAGGTTGAGAATTCTCATCAAAAAATACAGCATTGTTTTGGTTCTCGAAGTGCAAACTAGCCGCATATCTTTTGGTGTCGTTGGTCGCATTTGCAGATACCTGAAGAATAGAGTTTCGCTTATTGACCTTGTTCCAAACAAAATGATTGGATGCATACCGATTCACATATAATTCGGGAAGATCTGTGAAATAGTTGGCTTCAAGAGAAAAATTTGAAAACACCGAACTGGTTGAATTCGTAACTGTTACTTTGTTCCTCCATTCAAAAGATTCATAGCTCCCGTCAGAAATCATGAACTCACCATAAGAATGAAACTCAACACTGTCTTTTTTCAACTGAAATTGACCAAAAATCAAGTTTTCTAAATGCGCCTCAAAAGGAGCTAAACTTGAATATTCGTAGTAGTTTTGCCCTAGCCCAATAGCCATGATTGAGTTTTTAGAAATTTTTTCTAGTTGAATTCGATGAGAAACTTGTTCTAGCCTCAAACTGTCGTTAGTGGTAATAGAATCTAGGTAATAATTTTGAAAAAAATCACTCGAATTTATCAACTCTATATTCCGTTGGGTTCGAGAATAAAGAAGTGTTTGTCTCAAAGCAAGAAATGTATTCGTATCTGACTTGATGTTTCCAAGACGAAAAGCATGGTCAAAATCAATGTTCATCACCTTCAAATCCAACCGATTAGAATTTGAACCAGTTCCTACATTGAATTGATTCGGAAAAGTAGATTTTAAATTTCCATTACTCGAATCCAATAAAGAGAAAAAAGTTGAGTCGGCAATTCCGCCATTTAAAAAAGCAAATCTTTTGTAGTTGGAAAAATTTGCCTCGAACTGGTAGTCTTTCTTCTCGGGCGAATAGCTCAGTCCTACCTCAAAATTTGACAATTGAGCTATGTTGCTCACATAAATTCCTTCGGAGCTTGTTTTTAAAATGTTAGCCTCACCTTTAAGGTATTTTCCTAATTGTTGGTGATGAATTACTTCCACGTAATTTTCTCTTCCCGAACCCGAAACATAAAAAATATCAGTGAATGTGGGAGAATTAGAAGAGTCAGGAAACAAATTAATGAATTGTCTGTTATTGGACTCGAAAGGAGAAAGTAAGTGATACTTGGCCTGACCCAAATTCGACAAATAGACTTCTCTGTAGTCTCGGTACACAGAAGAGTTTTCGAAGATAGACTTCGTTGTATCTTCCACTTGTCCGAAAACACTGGTAGAAACCAACACAACAAGAAGAGTGACAATCCTTTTCATAATGGGGTTAAAAATAGGGATAAACGAACAAATAGCCAATGGATTACTTCTAGATCTTAAAAAGATTGCTGAACTCGGTTTTGTGTAAAGGATATTTATTAAACGTCCCAATCGCTTTGGCAATTAATTCTTTTTGCTCACCCTTTATTCTATAAATAGTCCCTGTTGACGAAATTAGCTTTTTTCCTTCAAAATCTACTTCCCCAATTCCCTCTAGTTGGTCATGAAGATACACAGGTTTAAAATAATTAATTTTGAACTCGACAGTAGATACAAGCGCTTGTGACTGAAACGAAACAGACAAGGCAGCAGATCCCATAACCGAATCCATGAACCCAGCTACTACCCCACCGTGGCATACATTTGGCGAACTCAAATGCTTTTCCAAAACAGTCATTTGATACAAGGACTTTCCTGGAGTTTTTACCGTGAGTTTCATTCCATTTTCTTGTGCAAAACGGTTAATCATTTTGTAAATTTCAATAGGGTTATCAAACATTGTTAATATTTTATGGGTGTCCAAAGATAGAAATACTTTGGTTTAAGTTTTAGATAAAAGAAACTATTAGTACCTTTATAGCTTACGTTTATTGACTTGATAATTCAAGAAACATAAAACATAAAAACATGACTTGCAAAACCGTACAAGAATCAGTAAAAGAAATATTTACAAAGTATTTGGAACAAAACGGACACCGTAAAACTCCCGAACGTTTTGCTATCTTGAGCGAAATATTTGACCATCCAGAGCATTTTGATGTGGAAGAATTATATTCACTCATGAAGGAAAAGAATTACCGAGTAAGTAAAGCTACCATTTACAACACGATAGACTTATTATTGGCGTGTAACCTAATTAGAAAACACCAATTCGGTAAAAATCTTGCCCAGTATGAAAAGTCTTATCAGTACAAAAAACACGATCATATAATCATTACTGATACGGAGGAAGTGATTGAGTTTTCTAATCCGTTGATAAACGATATCAAAGAAATGGTGGAAAAGAAATACGGAATTAAAGTAATGCACCACTCCTTGTACTTGTATGCACAAAAAAATGATTGAGCAAAATCTGACATACAAGAAAGAATCAATTTCTGAGAAACTTGCAGTTTTTCGCCTTTCGGGCAAAATATTAAACTCCTGGGATGCAAAACATATCAAAGAAGAAATACAAACACTTGCACACAATCCTGAGCTAGAAAACGTAATTTTTGTTCTCAGCGAAATTATTTACATGACAAGTTCTGGACTCAATTGCTTGTTGTTTTGCGCAACCAAACTACGGAACAATGCAAGAAGCAATACAAAGCACTGATATAAAAACTATTAAACAATAAAAACAACAAAATTTACATGGCATTAGATGTATTATTAGGACTCCAATGGGGAGATGAAGGGAAAGGAAAAATTGTAGATGTTCTTACCCCAAAATATGACATTATCGCAAGATTTCAAGGTGGACCAAATGCAGGACACACACTCGAATTCAATGGAATAAAACACGTGTTACACACTATTCCATCAGGAATTTTTAGAGACAACGTGCTCAATGTAATTGGAAATGGAGTGGTCATTGACCCTATTATTTTTCAAAAGGAAATTGATGCTTTGACAAAAATGGATGTTGTGATCAACGACAAGTTATTTGTATCAAAAAAAGCCCATTTGATTTTACCTACTCACCGATTGCTTGATGCCGCCTCTGAAAAAGCAAAAGGGAAAGAGAAAATTGGATCAACCCTCAAAGGAATTGGACCAACTTACATGGACAAAACAGGTAGAAATGGATTGCGAGTTGGAGATATCTTAAGCCCAAATTTTCAGGAAAAATATGAACAGCTGAAGTCTAAACATTGTAAAATGTTAGATTTTCAAGATTTCGAATACGACTTATCCGAAATGGAAACTGAATGGTTTAAAAGCATTGAATTCCTGAGAGGATTAAATATCATTGATAGCGAACATTTCCTGAATTCACAATTGAAAGAAGGATTATCTATACTAGCAGAAGGAGCGCAAGGAACACTTCTCGATATAGATTTTGGAACTTATCCATTTGTTACTTCTTCTAATACCGTGACGGCCGGAACTGCCACAGGCCTGGGAATTGCCCCCAACAAAATAAAAGGGGTAAATGGAATTTTCAAAGCTTACGTTACACGTGTAGGAGGTGGACCATTTCCTACTGAATTACTGGACCAAACCGGAGAAGATATGCAAAAAGCAGGTCATGAGTTTGGAGCAACCACCGGAAGACCAAGAAGATGTGGATGGCTAGATTTACCTGCATTGAAATATGCCATAATGGTAAATGGTGTAACAGAACTTAGCATGATGAAAGCAGATGTATTATCTGGGTTTGATCCAATTAAAGTATGCACACATTACAAAATTGGTGACGAATTGTATGACTATTTCCCTTACGACATTTGTGACGAAGAAATAGAACCGGTTTATATTGAATTGAAAGGATGGACTGAAGATTTAACTCAACTTGAATCGATTGATAAAATTCCTTCACAATTGAATGATTACATTGAATTTTTGGAAAGAGAATTAGAAACTCCTATCACGATCGTCTCTGTAGGCCCAAACAGAAATCAAACGCTAATCAGAAACTAAAATATACTTGTTTTTTTATCGTTACCCTTTCACTAACCAAAAGCTTACGTTGAAAAACAATTCACTACATAACTCAAAAACAGCTGCTAGAATATTTCTTGCAGTTGTTTTTTTTATTTTGGCTCCATTTTTCGTAATAGGTCAAATAAAAGGAGATCCCCTACTTCAAGATACTTCAAAGAATTTAATTCACTTTATTGGGGCAGACTCCATCATTCCTATGAATGGGAATATCAATGTGGCAAAGATCGTGGGAAATGCCAGATTTATGCAAGACAGCGTATTTATGCGGAGTGATTTTGCCATACTCGATTCTAAACTACAGTTTCTTAAGGCAGTTGGAAATGTGAGAATCAATCAAGGCGATTCTCTTTTTCTTTATGGAGACTCCTTGAATTACGATGGAGATACTAGGATTGCTAACGTTCGAGGAAATGTAAGATTAATAGAAAATGACCTTCTTTTAACTGCTCCATCCATTCGTTATAATTTAACAACAAATACTGCCTATTACACCGAAGGTGGAACCGTAATTAGTAAAAAAAATCAAAACACCCTTACGAGCAATTTGGGGTATTACTTTTCAGATTTCAAAACACTTTCCTTCAAAGGAAATGTAAAGTTAGTAAACCCAGACTATGTGATGACGTCGGATACTCTAGACTATAATGAGTTATCAGAGATTGCCTATTTTTCTGGAAATACATTCATCAAAGGAAAGGGAAACTTGATCTTTTGTAAAAATGGATTTTATGACACCAGAAATGATATTTCTGAATTTAATGAAGATGCTTATTTAATTTCTGACGGTCATACAATAAAAGGCGATAAATTATACTATGACAGAAACATAGGCTTAGGAAGAGCTATTGGAAACATTATCCTCCAAGATTCGGTGAATCAAATCCTAGTAACCGGAGATTACGGAACACGGAATGAAATCAATAATGAGTCTTTTGTAACAGGCCACACTTTGGTCAGTAAATGGTTTGAGAAAGAAGATACTTTGTTCTTATCAGCGGATACGATAAAAGTCATCAAGATTGACTCTACAAAGAATAATCAATTATTTTGTTTTCATGATGTAAAAATATACAAAACAGACCTGCAAGGAATCTGCGATTCAATGGTATACCTCCAATCCGATTCTTTGATACAGCTCTTCTCTTCCCCTTTTATTTGGTCAGAAAACAGCCAAATGAATGGGGACACCATTTTGATCTTTCTCTCTGCAAAACGAATAAAAGAATTGAAATTAAGAGATAATTCCTTTATCATTGATGCGGTATATATTATAGATACTATTACAATGGATACTATTCTCTCGGGACAATACAATCAAATAAAAGGAAAATACGTGAGAGCCATTTTTACTCAAGATACAATTAGGACAGTTTTTGTATCGGGTAACGGACAAAGTATTTATTTTACTCAAGAAGAAAAGGAGCCAGCTCAGGGTCTCAACAAAATATATTGTAGCGAAATGAAGATAAAATTTGAAAAGGGAACCATCAGACAAATTTCTTTTCTTGACAAACCAGATGGAGTATTGATGCCTATTCAAGAAACGACCCTCAAAGACCAACAATTAAAAGGGTTTCTATGGAAAATAGAAGAGCGACCTAACTCTAAAACCAACCTCATTCATTCTCAAAATAAAAGATGAAAAATACTCAACATCTTCTATCCAATCGTCTTTTTTGGATTATTTTTGCTTGTTTTAGCGTCTTTTATTTCAAGGGACTTTTTTCGCTCATTTATGGAACCGATGCCACAATTTATGCCTCATTAAGCGCAGAAATGATGGAAACAAAAAGTTGGTTACAAATATTCCATAAAGGAAATGACTACCTCGATAAGCCTCCTCTTCACTTTTGGTTATCAGCAGGATCATTCTCACTATTTGGAATAAATAGCTTTGCCTACAAACTCCCTTCTTTTCTGTTTACCTTATTCGGGACCTATTCCACTTTCAAGTTAGGTAAACTGCTTTACAACAGTCAAATAGGAAAAATTGCTTCTATACTGTTCTACACCTCTTTTGCTGTTATTTTAATAAACCAAGATGTGAGAACAGACACAATTTTAGTAGGAATCGTTGTGTTCTCTTTATGGCAATTAATCACCTATGTGCAAACAGCAAACTGGCTCAACCTTATTCTTGGATTTGTTGGAATTGGGTTTGCCATGCTCGCAAAAGGTCCTATTGGATTGATGGTACCAGTATTAAGTTTAGGAGTTCATTTTCTTGTAAAGAAAGAATGGAATCACATTCTAAAGTGGCAATGGTTGGTGGGTATTTTCATTTCGCTTATCGTAATTTCCCCAATGCTTTGGGGACTTTACACTCAATTTGATCTGCAACCAAACAAAGAATTTAACTTGGCGTCTGGCATAGAAGGAAAAGGAACTTCTGGGATCAAATTTTATTTCTGGGATCAATCATTTGGAAGAATCACAGGAAGTAATAAAGAGTGGAAAAACGATTCTTCGATTTTCTTTTTTGTCCATACATTTCTTTGGTCTTTTTTGCCTTGGTCCTTCTTGGGAATCTTAGGGTTATTTAAAAAAATTAAAGAATCCGTACTACATCGAACTAAACATGAATTCTTTACTTTAGGCGCAATAGTTATCCCTTATTTGGCTTTATCCAAATCACAATTTCAATTGCCTCATTATATTTATGTGTTTTTTCCAATGTGGTTTATTCTGGCAGGATGGTATTTATATAAATCAAAAGAAACAAGTGTTTGGTATCAATTATTACGATGGATACAGGTTGTCCTGAATTTGGGTTTTGTTTTAGTCTCCCTTGTTGTTATCACTCTCTTTTTCCCCTCGAAATCGTTGTTTTTATGGCTACCAATCCTTATTGGGTTGGGAGGTATGGTGTATTTGTACAAAAATCAAAAAGGAAAAATTCAGCTCGCTTCTACTACTTTTTTAGGCTTCGGGATGGTTATGTTTATTTTTAGCTTTCATTTTTTACCTCAAGTATTAAGTTTTGATGGGCCTTACCAAGCAGCAGTAAAAAGCAAAGAACTCGGAGCTAAACAAATATTTTCGAATAACGTACAAAGCCTTTCATTTGATATTTATGGAAATGTGAAAGTAACATACAAGGATATTTTTCAGCTCCAAGAATACACCAACAAAGGAAACTATATTTTTGTGAATGAATCTCAACTCACAGATGTGTTGAATGCGTATGATGAGAAGTCGGTGTATGAATTCAACCATCATGCGGCTACCAATCTAAAACTATCGTTTTTATTGGAAAGCACGAGAGAAAAAACGTTTGAGAAGTTTTACTTAATCGAAATTTAATTCTGTTTCAATCGCTGACAATCCTTGTTCAAGTTTGGCTCCAATTTGAGACTGATAAAAACCAAGAGCCCCCAAAGGTTTTTCCCAGAAAGTAAGATCTGTCCTTGTTTTCCATGTTACCAATGTGCCTGAATTGAAGTCATCCAGACGAACTAGAGCTTCCGAAACTCGATTGACCTTTCCAGATTGCCAAACGTATTCTAATTCTACAAAAGGCTCTATTCGTGTGACAATCATACTTCCAGTTTCACTTTCTACTGTTTTCCATTCCAATTTAGCTCCAGTTCTTCCTGGAACACCAACATAGTTAAATCGAATAGTGTTCAAAGAAGAATTCCAAGGAAACCAAGATTCCCAATTTCTGAAACGAGAAAATTTGTGCCAAACGACTTGCTTGGGTTGAGAAAAGTCTTGAACTCTCTCAACCTCATAGGATTCTGGAGAAAAAATGGCAACAAAAAAATAAAGAATGAAAAATGATAGCAGAGAAATAATAGTTCCTAGAATAAATTTCATGCATCTATCTTCTTAATCCTGAACTACACCCATAGCTGTAAACTTCTCAATTCTAGCGTCAATTAGCTCTTGGGGTTTCAATGCGCTTAGTGCTTTTATATGTTTTTTAATCTCGGACTTTACTTTTTTGAAAGTTGCTTCTCTATCTGAATGGGCCCCTCCCACCGGTTCTTTTATAATACCGTCAATTAATTTGTTCTTTTTCATGTCCTTTGCCGTCAATTTTAAGGCAGACGCAGCTTCTTCCTTGTGCTCCCAATTTCTCCACAAAATGGAAGAACAAGATTCTGGCGAAATTACAGAGTACCATGTATTTTCTAACATCAGTACTTTGTCTCCAATTCCAATTCCCAATGCACCACCAGACGCACCTTCGCCAATCACAATATTGATTACAGGAACTGTCAAGTTCATCATTTCGTATAAATTTCTTGCAATCGCTTCTCCTTGTCCTCTCTCCTCTGCTTCCAATCCAGGAAAAGCTCCTGGAGTATCAATCAAACAAACAATCGGCTTATTAAATTTTTCGGCCATTTTCATAAGTCGCAATGCCTTTCTATACCCTTCTGGGTTTGGCATTCCAAAATTTCTATATTGTCTTTGCTTGGTATTAATTCCTTTTTGTTGTCCAATAAACATCACGGATTGACCGTCCAATAGTCCAAATCCACCTACCATGGCTTTATCATCTTTCACTCCTCTGTCACCGTGAAACTCAATAAAATTTCCATCGGTTATAGATTCAATATAAGCTAATGTATAAGGTCTCTCAGGGTGCCGCGATACTTGTACTCTTTGCCAAGGAGTTAAATTGTCATATATCTCCTTTTTAGTATCAATTATTTTCTGCTCTAATTCTTGAACAGTGGCAGAAGCATCAACTTCTCCTTTGTTTTCTATTTCTTTTAGCTTTGCCAATTGCTCGTCAAGCTCTTCTATCTTTTTCTCGAAATCTAAATAAATAGCCATAATTCTTAAATTTTATCGAAGATACATAACCCTCAGAAAATTCTATGAGGATTTTGATGTTTTTTCATTCACAATGAATAGTTCAAAGTTTATTTTAATCCAAATAAAAATGCAAGGAATAACCTTTACTGTGTAAGGAATAAAATAGAGTTTCCTTATAAATTCAGGGTAGATATCAGAAGGCGAAAGGAGCGTAAATAAAAAGGTAAGCGTAAGTAAAACTTTGTCTAAATTAGTTATTCTCTGCTTGGTAAAAAACCAAACTGCTACTCCCGAAACCGCCAGAATAAAAGTTGCAGACTCAGCCATATGATTGAACAGCACCACCCACAATAAAACACTCGAGAGAAATAATTGTCGGTATCGTAAATTACCATATTGCTTGTATTTTACGAGTGGTGCAATAAAAGAAAATACACCCAAAAGCAGTACATAATTTTTTACAGAGGCAGGAATGCCAAACCAAGAATGTAAAAATCCCATCACAGAAAACTTTAATTCATTGGAATGATCATTTCCGAGTACATGAAACCAGTTCACGTACTGCTCATACAAAGATGAAACATCCAAAAATAGGAGCGGAAGTAAAAATAAAAAAACAGTAAATCCAATCACCCAGAGAACCGCTCTCAACTTTTGAGGATGAAAGAGATAAAAAACAAAGGCAACCAATCCAAAAAGTTTAATAAATACTGTTGAAACTAACATCCATGCACACCTGGATATTTTTTGTTTCTCAATCGAATCAAAAGCGAGCAAAATCAATCCAGTAATTAAAGCGTTGCTTTGAGAGTTTTGAGTAGATGTAATCAGCTCTAGAAGTACAAATAATGAGGCAAGTACAAATCCGTTTTTATGAATGAATTGTAATCGTTTTAATCCTGCAAATAAGACAAAAACGTTGAGGAAATTCCACAAAAACAATCCCAGCCAAGTAGGAAAATAAGCAATTACCCCCATTGCTAGAGCAAAGCTTGGACTGTATTTAAATAAGTCGTAATAGGCATCAGGATAAGCCGCATATAAATCCTGATTGTTCAATAAATGAAAAAATGATTGCTGAAAAATAAGGTAGTTGTTGTATAACGTATGTGAGTATCCAACGTTCTCCACAAGCATTCGCTGAGCTGTTATCATACCAACAAATACCAACATAAATCCCCATTGGAACTTGCTGTTGTTAGCTAGTTTATACACATTTTCACTCATGGTTCCAAAAGTAGTTAAAATATCTTTCTCTACCTGCGAAACTCTTTGAGATTCATAAAATCCCTTATCTTTGTAGTCCAAAATAGAATGTTCCCTGATGACGACAAACGAAAAAAACAATAAACTGGTAGAAGATCTACTTCTCGATTTAGCCTCAAATGATTCCAAACGACTTACCTCGGCACTTAAAAGAGTAAGATCCAAAGGGAATGAAAAAGTGATTCCAGCTTTGTTTAAGTTGATTGAGGAGAACCAAGACGAAAGTATCGTGGAAGAGTCAAAGAAAATAATATTGGAATTAAAATCAACTGCAGCAATCCCCTATTTATTAAAAGAGTTGGAAACGAACAAAAGTTCGGCCATGAGAGAATTAGTCTTAAATTCTTTTTGGCAAACTGGATTCAATGCGCACGAACACATGGATAAATTTGTGAGAGCCGCTATCAAAGGTTCTTTTATGGAGGCGTTCGAAGCGTATACGATTATCGACAATTTAGAAGGTCCTTTTACTGAAGAACCCATTATGGAGGCTCAACTAGTATTAAAATCATATTTTTCGGAAAATCCAAAAGAAGACGAAAAATATGAAATTCTGAAAAACATTGCCAAACAGCTCGCTAACTACGAACTGTCTATTCAGTAGATTTTGGTTTACGTTTCCAAATGTTTACATAAAGATGAGTGCTCATTCTTCTGGCTTTTTCTTTAGCAAGTTGTGCTTTGTCACCTTCAAATAGTTCATCTACCGTTTTGTTCCAGAGCATTATCTATTGATAAAAATGGTCTTGAGTAATCTCAAACCCTGTTTGTTTGTCAGTTTTTTGATGAGCTTTCATCGGATTGCCGTGAAACTTTATCACCTGAAATAAATTTGTTTCCCAAAAATCAGTCAACTTATCAAGATGAATGTCCCAGCTCTCTTTGGTAGTATGCATGGACAAAAAAATTGGACCTAAAAGTTTATCTTTTTTTATGGATGAATATAATGTTGTAACCAATTCTTTCACTTCTTCTCTTCCTTTTATTTCTCTTATTGTGTTTGGTAATATGAAATTGAATAATTGTTAAAAACACCAATTTTTTGTCCTGTGTAGTAGAGATAAACCTTCAATTCCTCAAAGTCTTCCTGACAAAAATAGGTTTCTTTCACAAATTCAAATCCATCCTTTCTTTTTTTTGTGGAATGACAAGTTGCGGTGTAATAGTTGCTAAAAGGTTTGTCATCAAATACAAATTGAATATCCTCATTGCTTCTCCATCCTGCTACCATTACTTTATCCCCTTTTTTCAATGATTTGAGGGTAACAGGAAACCCAAAAGGACTCTCAGAACTAAGTTCTATTCCAATTGCTTTCGTTGAATCTGTTGTGAGAATTGGATTGGTATTCCCGTTAATCACTCCAAATTCAAATTTCTGCTCAATTCCGTTGGCTTTCGTGTTGGTGGAAGAAAAATCTTTTCTCCATACTTCTTTTAACGGTTTTGTGGAGTAAAAAGAATCGGACATTTTTTGTGCGGTATAGCCTGTCGCAAGAATAGCATACAACACAAAGATCAAAGTATTCCACTTTGGCACTACGATTCTTTTGGAGGAAAAGACCAAAAACAACAGAGGATAAACGGGAGTAAAATACCTACCCATGAGAGGCCAAATCTTGTCATTTCCCACAGGATTCCATGTGAGGTATTGAGAAAGCATAACGAGTATAGTGGTGATTCCTACTACTAATAGAAGAAGTAGCTTTTGTTTTATACTAAGATAATAGGTCTCACCTGTATCACCAATTGCAAAAAATAGAATTACTCCATAGGCAAAAAAAACAAACCAATAAGGCATTCTAAACCGGTTCCAACCCAAGTTTCCGATATAGCCTGTCATCATATCTCCAAATTCTCGAACATACGAAGAAGCAAATACTCCAACAACAAAAAGTTTGTTCTCTAGAATAAATTCCTTTTGCAAATTCATATCTGCTTGGTATCCTAACGTAACGTGATCTCTGTGCTGCTCGTTGTAATCGAGATAGGAAGTATAAAACGAATCAATGTGAGATTTCCATGTACTGGCAGCGCCAAAGCCCATCAATAGTGATAATCCAATAAAAACTCCTTTTTTTACCTTAGAACCAAAACTAGAAAAAGGAATCAGAAACAGCAACAACACGAGAGGAATGTACACTAATTTTGCAAGCCCAAGTAGCACAACGAGAACAATCAAAAAAATCTTTTTTTTGGTTGAAACAAAGACCTTTCGCAATGCCAGATTCAAGACAACTGCGAGGAACATCCAGCTAAGACCATTGCTCATCATATCGGCACTAAAAGACGAATTAATGAAGAGCGACATGGGTAACAGTAGCAAAACGGCAAAGAGTTTTTTCTTGATAGGAAGAAAATAAAACACAACTCGCATCATACTCATCCAGCACAGGAAAGAAACACTCTTCATGAAGTAGAATAGTGAATAGGGATTCAACTGAAACCAAAGTCCTAATCTCATACCAATCACCTGGGGAATATAAGATACTGGGGAGTATACAGCTGTGTTAGGAAAATGCATAAACACTTTCTTTTCTTGATTTAATTCAATCTTCTTAGCACTATCCAACACTGATTTTTCCATTTTGTGATATGGATTATACCGAAATGGGGTAAAAGTCTCTTGAAAGTGATGAAATGATTCAGGAACATATCCTCCTACAGAACTGTTTTCGGTAAGAGGAGAAATATTTCCAGTTGCCAGCTGATAGGTTCGAAAAAAATGATTAGGTGAATCGGGTACCTGAAAAGGTGGAACAACAGAAATGTAAATAAATCCCATGATGAGAGCAATGAGCCAAACAAGGTTGTCAAATCTCGATAAAAGTCTAATGATTTTATGTGCAATCATAAATCGAAGTTAAGGATATTTTCAAGTTTTTCTTAATCGCTTCATTGCTTTGAACAAGCAAAATGTGATTATTGTCATTATTTTGGGAGAATTCTCTTACTGTGAGTAAATTTAATTAAAGGATTTAGCTATGTCTGAAATTAATGTACGTCCAATAATAAAATTTGAACTCTCAAAGGAACCCGAAAAAGTAAGAGAAATGCTCATTGCTCATGAACAGTTTTATTTGAAAGAACTACAATTCTCAAAGAAGCACAGCCATTGTACCATAGAGATACATCCTAGTGAGCAACACTATTGGTCACCCTACGCCACTTTTAATGTAGAAAAAACTAAAAACGGAACAATAGTGAGAGGAATTGTAGGGCCTCGCCCAAATTTGTGGGCAAGCTTTATGGTTCTGTATGTATTTTCTCTAGCTAGTTTCATTACGACTGCTGTTATTGGCACCGGCATGCTTTCACTAAATAAAAGTGGTCTTCTTCTGTATATTTCTCCACTGTTTTTGTGTATGTTTGTTGCGACCTACCTAGCCGCACAATTTGGAAAAGCGAAAGCCTCGTCACAAACAAAAAAAATAAAAGACTTCATTCAATCTGCGCTTTTTCCAAATGATTTATCCCCAAAATAAGGTTCATATCTCACTTCCTTTGCCCACATAAATTAAGGTCATTTTTTGTTATCTTTGTCAAAATCATAAGAGACACATGACTTTAATCAAATCAATCTCTGGAATAAGAGGAACTATTGGGGGAGCTATCTCCGATAATCTTACTCCCATAGATGTTGTGAAATTTGCTTCGGCATATGCACAATTTATAAAAAACAGAACTCAGAAAAAAGACATCAAATTAGTAATTGGTCGAGATGCCAGGTTATCTGGGCAAATGGTTACCAATTTGGTAAATGGAACTCTTATAGGAATGGGAGTTGAAGTGATTGATTTAGGATTATCCACTACTCCAACGGTAGAACTTGCCGTTCCGATGGAACAGGCAGATGGTGGAATTATCATAACTGCCAGCCATAATCCAAAACAATGGAATGCGCTCAAATTACTAAACGAAAAAGGAGAATTCATCTCGGGAAAAGAAGGCGAAGAATTGATTTCTATTGCAGATGCTGGAACTTACACTTATGTACCTGTGGATGAGCTAGGAAGCGTAACAACAGACGACACTTATCTTCAAAAACATATTCAATCTGTCATCAATTTAAAATTGGTAGACAAGGAAGCAATAAAACAAGCTGGTTTTAAAGTAGTGGTAGATGCCGTAAATTCAACGGGGGGAATTTTTATTCCTAGCTTGTTAGAAGAACTGGGAGTAGAAGTAGTAAAATTGTACTGTGACCCTACTGGTCATTTTCCTCACAATCCAGAACCGCTGGCTGAGAACTTAACCGAAATATCTTCTTTGGTAGTAGAAAAGAAAGCAGATCTTGGCATAGTGGTAGACCCAGATGTAGATCGACTCGCTTTTGTTTGTAACGATGGCTCCATGTTTGGGGAGGAATACACCTTGGTGGCTGTAGCCGATTTTGTTTTAAAACATACTCCCGGAAACACCGTTTCTAATCTTTCCTCTACTCGTGCGTTAAGCGATGTTACCGTTGCCAACGGAGGGAATTATTTTGCCTCTGCCGTGGGAGAAGTAAATGTGGTAGAAAAAATGAAAGCCGAAAAGGCAATTATTGGAGGCGAAGGAAATGGAGGGATTATTTATCCTGAATCTCATTACGGAAGAGATGCGCTTGTTGGTATTGGATTGTTTTTAACTCATCTTGCCTACGAGAAAATAAGTTCTAAGGAACTTCGCGATTCTTATCCTACTTATGAGATGAGTAAAAACAAGATTGAGCTCACGCCCGAAATCGATGTGGACGATATCTTGGTAAAAATGAAAGAAAAGTACAAACATGAAAGAGTAAATGACATTGATGGAGTTAAAATAGATTTCGCAGAGGAATGGGTTCATTTACGAAAGTCAAATACCGAACCAATAATACGTGTTTATTCTGAAAGTAAAACGAATGAAAGTGCAGCCCGTATTGCACAAAAAGTAATAGAGGATATCCACGAAATAATAAATAACTAAGAAAGAAGAAAATGGCAATATATTTTGATAGTGCAGCCACCACTCAATTGGATGAGCAAGTAATTGAGGTAATGCACGATTGTATGAAAGACAATTACGGAAACCCCTCTTCTACCCATTCTTTTGGTAGAAAAGCAAAAAACACATTAGAAACTTGCCGAAGAGAAATAGCCGAATACTTTGGAGCTCAGCCTTCCGAAATCACTTTTACCTCCTGCGGAACGGAAGCAGATAATCTTGCAATAAAGTGTGCCGTGGAAGAATTGGGAGTTACTCGGATTATTTCTACCGAAATAGAACATAAAGCGGTATTGAGCATGGTGAAAAATATTGCCAAATTGCATCGTATTGAGGTGGAGTATGTATCAGTGAATGAAAAGGGCGAAGTGGACTTAACTCATTTAGAAGAACTTTTGTCAAACTCTAATAAAAAGACTCTGGTTTCGCTCATGCACGCAAACAATGAGATAGGCACTTTGTTGCCAATCAAAAAAGTAGGTGAATTGTGTAAAGAACATAAAGCCTACTTTCATTCCGATACGGTTCAAACTGTAGGGCATTTCCCTCTTAACTTCGAGGAAATGGGCGTTCATTTTGCGGCCTGCGCAGGTCACAAAATTCACGGTCCAAAGGGAGTTGGTTTTGCCTACATCAATAAATCAATCTCCCCAAAATCTATGATTATTGGAGGAGGACAAGAAAGAGGATTAAGAGCAGGTACCGAAAACTTAATTGGAATCTGTGGGTTACACAAAGCCCTTTCTCTCTCCTACTCTAATTTAGAAAAGGACAAACAACATATTTCTCAACTGAAGGATCATATGAAGAATGAGTTGTTAGCTTATTTTGGAGACCAAATACGGATTAATGGCTGTCCAGACAATTCTTTGTACACAGTTTTATCCGTTTCTTTCCCTAACAATGATAACAACAGTCTGCTTCTGTTCAAATTAGATATGAAAGGAATTGGGTTGTCTGGTGGAAGTGCTTGTAACTCTGGAGCTGACCAAGGATCACATGTTATTAGAGGAATTTATTCAAATGCCTCAGACTACATACCGCTGAGGTTTTCGTTTAGCAAATATAACACCAAAGAAGAAGTAGATTTTTGCGTAAATGCTTTGAAAGAATTGGTAGAAACTACCGTATCGGTGTAATAAAAAACAAATGAAAGTAACATTTTTAGGTACAGGAACATCTCAGGGAATACCAGTTATCGCCTGCGATTGTGAAGTCTGTAATTCCAAAAATGAAAAAGACAAAAGACTGCGAGTATCTGTGCTGGTTGAGACAAATAATAACACGTTAGTGATTGACTCGGGACCCGATTTTAGAACCCAAATGCTAAGGGCACAAGTGAAAAATATTGATGGGATTCTCTATACTCACGAACACAAAGATCATGTTGCTGGAATGGACGATGTGCGTCCTTTTTGTTTCAAACATAAAAAAGAGATAGAAATTTTTGCGCACAAACGGGTGCTGAATCAACTAAAGCAAGAGTTTCATTATGTGTTTGATGAGCGATTCAATTATCCCGGTATTCCAAGAATTAACGCGAACGAAATTGAAAACAAGCCCTTCGCAATAAACAATGACTTGGTTACACCTATAGAAGGTTTACATTATAGATTGCCCGTTTTTGGTTATCGCATAGCCGATTTCACCTACATTACGGATATGAATTTCATCTCGGAAGATGAACTTGAAAAAGTAAAAGGAACAAAAATTCTTGTCCTGAATGCCCTTCAAAAAAACCCACACATTTCTCACTTTACTTTGGATGAAGCTATTGAATTGGTAAAAAAAATAAATCCGGAAAAAGCCTATTTTACTCATATGAGTCACACACTTGGTTTACACGATTCTATCATGCAAGAACTACCTGATTCAATGGAGTTAGCTTATGATGGATTAGAAATAAACTGGTAAAAATGAAATCCTCACTCTGTCGATATAGATGGTTTTAATGCAAAGTAGAAAGTTTAACTAATACATGAAGTAAAAAAAATTAAAAATTTGTATAACAAGTACTTACAAAGTATAAATACTTGTTACCAATTTAATAAAAAGAAATTAAACAATTAAGTAAACACATTCTTGAAATTAAAGTTCAGATAAACCTAGTAAAAATGGAAATCCATTAGGTTATTCCCTACTTTTGAGTGAGAAGAAATAAAAACTATGTCATTTTATAAATATTCAGCAAACAAACCAAACGGAGAGTCCGTGGATATGGAAACCTACAGGGGAAAAGTAGTTCTTGTAGTGAATACGGCCACTAAATGTGGGCTTACTCCTCAATTTGCCGGTCTCGAAAAACTTCACCAAGATTACAAAGAAAATGGACTTGTTGTTCTTGGATTTCCTTGCAACCAGTTTTTGGGACAAGAGCCTGTATCCAATGAAAAAATGGAGGAGACTTGTCAAATAAATCATGGTGTAACGTTTCAATTGATGGAAAAAATAGACGTTAACGGAAGCAAAGCTCATCCCCTCTACAAATTTCTGAAGAGTAAGATTAAATCGGGAATCTTCAGTAGCCGAATTAAATGGAATTTCGAGAAATTCTTGATAGATGCGAATGGAAAACCGATCAAACGATTTTCCCCAAAAGCAAAGCCTTCCTCTTTTGAAGGAGAAATAATAAAAGCACTAAAACAAATTAATTCATGAAAACACTATTCATTTTTACGGCAGGTCTAGTCATTTTTTCCTGTTCTCCTGCTGAGAGAAAAACTGAAACGAACGAATCAACAGAACAAACTGAAATAAATCAAGCGACTATGAACACAATGAATTTTTACGATTTCACTTATTCAACACCCAGCGGTGAAGAAAAATCAATGGAGCAATACAAAGGAAAGGTGGTTCTTATTGTGAATACTGCCACAAAATGTGGACTTACTCCGCAATTTTCTGGGCTAGAAGAGCTTCACCAAAACTACGGAGAGAAGGGACTAAAAATTATTGGTTTTCCTTGTAATCAGTTTGGAGGACAAGAACCTTTAACGAATGAGGAAATGGTAGAAACATGTAAAGTAAATCATGGAGTAACTTTTGAACTTGCCAAAAAAACTGAAGTAAACGGAGAAAATGCGAATACTCTCTACAACTATCTCAAATCGGAACAAACCATTGCAGGTGACAACGAAATTAGATGGAATTTTGAAAAATTCTTGATTGATAAAAATGGAAAAGTAATAGCCCGATTTTCACCGCAAACAACACCGGAAGAATTAACAACTGAAATAGAAAAGTTGTTGTAATCGTCACTTATGCGAGGCTCTTTTCAACCTGTCGTTTATCGAATCTCCTAAACCTTTTTCTTGAATGAATTCGGCTATAATCACATCAAGGTTTGA